>TARA_R110000824_G_scaffold265390_1_pt1 | contig 36293 bp, 62 predicted proteins | sample TARA_R110000824 | Tara Oceans TARA_R110000824 (sample SAMEA4397747) | marine metagenome | biome: Polar Biome; feature: [MES] marine water layer (ENVO:01000295) within the mesopelagic zone...; material: water (ENVO:00002006), including particulate matter (ENVO:01000060) such...
CATATTTGTTATTCCTCCACTAAAAATTCATATATTTTAACGCCAATGTAATAGCCTATAATGAACACTAGAATATATTCACTCATTAATTTTTATCATCTATTCCATAGGTTATTTATTATATCATATAGAAAGCAAACAATCAATACAATTGCTACCCATGCAAATGGGTCACCCATGAAGAACCTCGCAAACTTTCATGCCTTGCGCAGTTATCTTGCGCTTGCCGTCAATTTCCATAAAATTCTTATTTAGTAAGTACAACTCATGGTCTCGTTGTAATGCCGTTTTACTCAGACCGATTTTCGCGGCGAGACCCGTCAAGGTAGCTGAACCGCAATTATTTAGAACTTCCAGAATTTGCTTTTCGGTAAACGAAATGCCATGAGGGAGAATCCCTACTTGGTCGCATAAGTCGGCAAACTCCGACAGTCCGAAAAAATTCTTTCCTTTAGCCCCACAATACAATAGTATTTCTTGCGATCTTTTAACCGCGCTACGCGCGTTGTTTCTTACTGTGCTAGAAATTTTCTCCAAAGAATTATTGATGTAAGTAACATCGGGAGTGCATAGCTTTATTATTTTAGCTAATTCTTCTTGAGAGTACGGCTCGAAATCTACTGTAGTCAAACGATCTTTGAGTGGAGGAAATATCTTATCGCTTTCGGTCGTAGCAAAAATAAATGTTTGTTGCTTGAAATTAAACTCAAACTCCATTTCATTCCATGTAAAACTTTTGCGATTACCCTTTTCTGAGTTAAAAATCGTAAGGAAAGCCATTGTCAAATCAGTAGGAAGCGCATGGCACTCGTCAAATAGAATGGTTATTTCATTATCCGCAATGAGGGGCAAGAATATTTGCTCAAAAAATTGCTCATTATTTTTAATCGTAGAACAATTAAGCTCCAGAAACGCGCGCTTATCGCCATCTTGGTTGTAAAGATTCTTGGCAAACGCCTTAGCAAACTCGGTCTTGCCTAGCCCTTTAGCACCAATCAAATTAAGGAAGGGGCATGAACTCGTCTTGTGAAAAGCGTCTAAGTAAAAGCTTAGTTTTTTCTTTACATTCTCTTGCCCTACAAGGTCGGGGAAATATTTATCGTAGTTATTCATTGGGTTCATTAAATGTCGTTAAGGTGAATTCTATTTTAGGAGACTCTTCTTTTTTAGAAACGGTATGGGAGGAACTTATGGCGCTAGAGTGAGAGTTGTAACAATCTTTACATTGAGACCTCTTTCCAAGCTTTCTCCGCTTGTCATTATTGAATTTCGACAATGGCAAAACTTGATTACACTTAGTGCATTCTTTAGAGGTAGCCTCCTCTTCGACCGAACCTCTAAGCACATCCAACCAATCCTTACTGACAGGCACAAGAATTTTCTTGCCCACAAAATCCCCTAAATCTTTATAGGAAATCTCTGTATATCGAGCAGACATGACGATTAAATAAATTTGTGCAAAATCTCCAACTGCCCAACCCCAACATATTTAGAGAAGTAAGCGCAAAACTCAGAGACTTGGCGAGCGTTTAAAGGGCGAAGTAAGTCACCCACTTGAGTGTACTTGCCGTCTTGCCACAATTCGGTCAAATTAATAAATTCAGTATTATTCATAGTATATATTATTTAGTATTAGGTTTATTAGCTAAGGTAAAATCCCTAGCTTCAATTAGAGCTTGGCAGAAATCCTCCACTTTGTCAACAGGAATCTGAAAATACTTTCCATAGCTCCTGCCATCGCTATTGTGGGCAGTTACCCCCACAAAGTCGCTATGGTTATAGCAAGACACGCCAAGCCCTCCTAGTAGGCTATAAGACTTAGAGTCTCCTCCGCACCAAGTGGTATATTTAGATTTCTCGGCTTTGGTTCTACCCTTAGCCCAAACGACTTCTTTATCTATATAATTCATAATGCCTCCCATAATGCAGGAATTCCGAAAGTTGTCAAGCTTTTTGTGTATCTCGCGGTATGAAAAGCGAAATAATAAACTACTTAACTGTGCAACTTATGGAAGACAAAAGCTTTGAAGCGCACTACGCAAAACGAATCCGATGTGCATGGATTCTTGCAGAAAAAAAATATTTGACGCTAACCCACCAAGAAAAACAGGGAATACTTAGAAAGCTAGAGGAAGAAAAGCAGAGATAGAATTATTCAGTATCTATACCTTCTTTCGTAAAAGCGTTAATGAGAACTTCAACTCCTCGCTTATTTTGAGTGATAATGCTCTCGCCGTTTACTAGGGCGATCTTCCATGATGAAGTTCTGCCCATAGTTCCGATATTCTTCTTCTCTTTAATGTATGCCACATTTTCGGGGTTTATATAATAAACCTCTTGTGTCATGTCTTCAATAGTTATGATATTTTTCATCTTTATTATTTGTTACGAATTTTTTTATCCTTTGGATTAATTTACATTTAGTTGACTGTATGTTTTTTGAGCTAACTCCAAGGGCTTTAGCCATTTCGTCATTAGTAAAGTCTTGTAGTAATAAATTAAAAATCTGCTTCTGTCTTTTGGATAAAATGTGAGTTAAGCCCTTGATTAATTGGTGTCTTTCTTTTCTTATCAAATTAGAAAAAGGGACATCATTAAGCCAGTCGGGGTTTAGCCCTTCGGATATGTCTAACGACAACAGAGGAACGGCTCTTTTTGATTTTTTATAATATGCTAACACCTGCCATTTAGCCACTCCAAACGCCCAATTGGAAAAGGCAAGGCTAGGGTCGTAATCGTCTTTTTTATTTATCAAAACTTGATTCACATTTTGGACAACATCTTCCGCATCACTAGGATTCCTTACCCTGTCTTTCACAAAGGAATAGAGCTTGGGTTGCAAGTTAGCTAGGTCGCTATTATAACACATTAAAACGGACATAAATAGTTGGCGTTATTGGGGTTAGGGGTAGATTGCGAAGGCTTTTTTGGCTTTGTTTTCTTTACGGGTGTATTGAATTTATGCTGAACTAATATGCAGTTATTTGTTCCATAATAATCATCAAGCGCGAGTTCTAGGGTTTCCAAAGCGTAACGAGAGTGAGTCATGCTACCATACATTCTATTGTCGTCAAACTTTTGGAACATATTCATCAAGAACTCTTTAGCTACAACTTCATTGGGAATACTGCCAAGCTCCAAACAGTTCTTCCAGAATCTATATGTATCTCGCTTACGAAAGCGCTTGCGAACTTCTTCCTCCTGCTTCTTTTTACCTCGGATAGGTGGTGGATTGAAGTCTAGTTCAGTCTCGATAGAATGCATAACTTTTTTGGAAACTTTAAAACATCCATCTTCCGTAGGAATAGCTTCTAAATAAACCAGATTGAGAAGGTTTTGTTGTCGGCGCAACAGTTTATCCTTGCTTATTTTTCCATCTTGATTCTTTGTATCGCGCATCGTCATCGTCATATTATTTACCCTTTATTTATTTTCTTTTTTATCAACTGTAAGGGCGAGATGATAACCATCTAACTCTTTATCTATTATTACTTGAATGGAATCATTATCTTCCGTAAACATTAAATATTTGATTATTTCTATGAGAGAAGCGGGTGATAGACCGCCATGATAAGAGCCGTTGTAATATGGGTCTGCGCCCATCAGTGCTTTGACTAAACTCTCAAGTTCGCTCTTGGACATTTTTGAAGAACTTTGTGGCTCGTAACCATCGTTAAATGCAATCATTAAATGATCACCCTGTTTATATCATTTTCTAATTCTAGGTTATCCCAATAATCATGATCATATTGACTATATTTAATATCGTCAAAGAGGGCTAGCTTAGCGGGTATCACTTTGCCTGCGATAGTTTCATAGCCAATAGCAGTGCCATCTGGCACTCGCCCAGAGCCGTCTTTATATTCAAAGCATTCGTCATAGTCATGTTCCGAATATATTATTTGGCTAGAAGCGATTCGCATTTTGGAAGTGTAACATAAGCGGTGAAAGAAGTCAAGGTTAAATTTAAAATAACTCCCGAATTCATAGTTGAATTATTTAAGAAAGCTAAACTAGAAAAAGGAGAGAAGCGCGAAAAACTAATGAAACAGGCAAAGTTTTTAAGCGCGCATATAGGATCTTATTTGGGAAAATAAAAGCTTTGAGAGAGGTTTCTTTGAGCGTAAGGAGCTTTTGAACCTTCGCTAATAACCCGATAAAGAAATAAAATCGGAAAAATATTTATATCCTATTTTTTGTTTCCCCCTGTCCATTTAGCGGAAAGAAATAGGGAAAACTTTCGCTTTTAATCGGCTCAGGATAGATCGCCGAAAGTTTTTAGTAGGTTATTTGTTATTGAATTTATTCACAGCATCTTCTAGGTTGATTCCCTCACGCTTAATGCGAGCCTCTATTCTATAGCGCTCACTTTTAATTTTCTTACCTACGGAAGGGGGTAATTGCTCAGTCTCGCCAAAGGGTAGGAGGGCGTCCAGTTTTTCAATCTCTGCCGATTGCCATTCTGCAAAGCACTCAATAACGCGATCAGGCATAAGTTCTTTACTGACTCTCTCCGCTCTATTCCAGATGTAATGCATTTTTATCCTTCGGTTTGGGGAACCCATGCAATGTCTGAAAACAAAACTAGTTCCATATAGTCCCCTTGGTCTACATCAATGCCAATAGCTTCGCCTTCTGGGACTTGCTCCTTGGTCTCTATATAGTAAAATTCAGCTTCTTCGGAAGCGTGGACGATATCCATTGATTTTAATTTAATCATAATATTTGTGTTATTTAACTTATTTTTATTCGCAAGGTGACTAGATTTCAAGTTCTTCATTTTTTTCAAAAAATAACATTTGGTCGGGGTCTATACTGTCTTCCTCCACAGGGATGGCGCAGGGGGATGAGCTTTTGAGGTTTGCTTTTTTATTTCTTAGCCAGTTTCGTTGAGCCATACGAATAACAAAGCGCATAAAGGCAAAAGCATAGACCTTATTAAGCTCCACAGAGTTGTTAACGTCACGAAGAACAGGGTGTTCTCCAGAAATCGTGAAAGATTTTGCTTCTTCATCATACTCAAAAGTGGCGTTCTTTAATTCTTTTTTAATTTTACTCATTGGAATTGGCTATATCCTCCTCAATACCTTTAATGAGTTGGTCTTCTTCTGAGAGTCCTTTAGTTGCGAACTGGGAGAGCGCCGCATGGTAGCCGTCCGCATAGTCAAGCATGGGGCGCCCCTGAGCAAAGGCAATGCCCGCTTGGGAGCGCCCGTCCTCAAATCCTTTGGCGTACTCCACTCCTTCTGATCTCTGCATCTCTTGATGGAAATCACTTATTTGCGCGTTTTGAATTTGGCTTTCTAGCTTATAAGTTTCTATAAGGGAATCCAAACGATCAAGTTGATCTATTTTTCCTTGCACCATAAAGGCTGAAACGATTAACGCTCCTATCCATAAATATCTTTCATGTATCTTCATTGCTCTCCTTTTTTTTTATTTTCTTCAATTTCTTTTTTATATACTTTTCTGCTTCGTAAAAAGCCTCGGGATGCTCTTTTCTACACCACTTGAGAACCCATTCTTTGACATAAATATTAATTAAATCAGACTGGCTGAAGTTGACTACGTAATTACCGCAGTCTTTGTTGGGGTTATCTTTCTCGTTTGGCGTTTGGCTCATAACTAGGTGACCCTGTAAGGTGAGAAAATAACCATCCACGATGAATGTCTTGAGGGTCAGCTCTTTTAATATTTTCTTTGCCTATTTTATTAACTAATATAAGAATATCTTTTTTAGGAAGATCTATTCGCTCTCCATTCACCCAGACTGCGTAAGGATGCCTCCCGTTAACATCAAAAGGGGGAGGGACGGAGTTTATTTCGATAAATGGAATTGCCTTGGGGGCACAGCCCGAAAACGCCAATAAAAATAAAGCGCTAATTTGTATAAGATTTTTCATGTCACCCTTAAGTATGGGGACTATAGTACCACGATACTATAATATTGTCAAGGTTTATTTTGGGTTTTCGTTTATTTGCTCTACGCGCATTCGCATATACTCTTCAAAGAAAAAGTTGTAAGCATCAAGGTCTTCATTTTCCACGGCTATTTTTATTTCCATACGATAAACTTGCGCCCAATCCCTACTATCCTCTTTAAACTCGGTCTGCCTTGAAGAAGGGGGTTGAGAAGCTACGCAACCCCCAAGCAATAGCAAGGGTAACAATTTAAGCACATCTTATATTACACTTATTTGGGGGAGGGGGAGTCCTATTTTTGACTTTGCCGCCCGTTTGGCGAAAAGAAACAGGGAAAACTTTCGCTTTTGATCGGCTCAGGGTGGATCGCCGAAATGCTTTAATCAGTCAGGGGTTGCTGGTTCAAACCACGCAACGCACTTGTCCTGATCAGGATCTTTTTGCACTTGGCTACAGCAATAGCCTATCTCTACCATGCGCTCGGTGAGAGCAGTAAAAAAGTCTCTAGAAAGAGAGCATTTTATTTCTTCTATCTCCCTAATTGAGCAGTCGTCCAACTCCAAGATACGCACACCCGACTCGACGTGTTCTGAAAACTCTTGACAGAGGGCAATTCCTTTAGTCATGACATTTGCATCTAGCTTTAAAGATCTTTCGGCAAAACTGATCCCCATGCTTACACGCTTTGTCGCAAGAATTACATCGGCAGACGTAATCTCCATTACATTTATGAGGGGATGGGTTATGTGAGCATGACGAGGCAAAAACAAAACCAATTAGTAGCATTACATATTTCATATATGCATATCCTATCATAATAAACTGCGAAAGTCAAGATTTATTCAGAAGAATCATGCGTTTCTACAGATTCTACTACTTTTATTATCTCTGGAATCTCGCCGGTCAAACTTCCGCTTTCAACTGTTTCTTCAAACATAGCGAGAGCTATGGATTCCGAAAGAGCTTGGTAAGACCGAACGTGCAACCTCTCATCGCCGTCTAGGTGGTATTCTACTTTAAAGACGCTCATATAAATATATGATACACCTTTTTTAGGCAATTTTCTAGGGGTTTTTTACTAAACGCCTCGATTGTTGTAGAGATCTTGAAAACCACGCTGACGTAAGGGAGGAGAGGACTCTATCTCTAGAGCTTGAATGTAGCGCTTTTGCGCTTGTAGATATTCATTCTGCTTTAAGATTGCCTCGTTTTGAATACGAATAGTCTCTTCTGCGTAAGTTAATTCAGCTTGCTGCTGAAGGAAAAACCATATCAAGAAAGCCGTAATAAGAAATATACCATAGTCTATTAGAGAACATCTCACTCTTATGTATACACTTATTATTTATCGCACTTGTGGCTGTAGGTGGATAATCCACAGTACATCCCCATGAATATAGAAAAAAGCCAATAATTGTTAGAGTCTAGAACATAAACTACAGAAACGAAGACATTGATGATACAGCAAACGAGTAATATGCGCCCTCTGGAGTTTAAACTGCTCCACGGTCTCATTTTAAGCTGCTTTCTAGGTGTCCCGACCGGACTAAACTAGCGCGCTTACCTCGAATGGAAGTTAAGGGAATGCCAGTTAGTTTCGATACGCTTTTGCTGGATTTTCCTTTAAGGAATAAAGAGAGAATTTCTTCCGATTCCTCTTCAGAGAATTTATAACCGATACTCTTCCTGATGAGGCAGAAAGATAGCTTGTTTTTAGACGCGAAAGCCGCTATCTGTCTATTTGAGTATTTACCATTCAGAAACGCTCCAGAGGCTCCAAGGGAAGTATATGCGCGCGCGTTTTCTAGTAAAAAAGCTCTCAAGGCGGGCTTATCTTCATCTTTCATGGGAGACATATTTGGGTCTGACGTGAAAAAATCTGATATAGATTTATGTCCTTTGGAGACATCATTATAAGAGCTATCTTTGAGGGCATCTTTTGCGAGGTGGGCTTTTAGTTTATCGCCCACACTAATGGATAGAAGTGAAATATTTTGATGAGTCACCCCTAGCCTATCCGCTATGTCGGCATGCTTCATGCCCTTTTCTAGAAAGGATAAGACCTTGACCTCTTGGTCTGTAAGGATAGAACAGTAGTCTTTAACCATTTTTAGCAGAAATTTACATTTACAATTCCTGTCGAAATCTTCGTAGAAGTCTTCCCCGCAACCATTTGTATCGAGAGCCATATCAAAGCTGTTCTTAACGCCATCTTCCGTATAATGCTCTACGTCCGTTCTCTTTCCTACGTAAGGAGATTTGCCTATTCTCCATTGACTCCATTTTAATACATTACGGACGAAGGCGTAGGCTATTTTTTTAAAATTGCTTTCTGTGAATTCTCCCTCAAAGTTGCTGATGATACTATCTCGCTTATCCAACAATGAATGATTAACCTCGCTGGCAAGCTCTTCGGGCGAAAGATGGTGGTTAGGACGCCTAAATTTACCAATAATTTTTTTAATATCTTCTTGAAAGTTTTCTAAGTAATCGTCGAAAAGATAAGAGGGAGAGTCTGGGGTGTCCTCGGGAGAGCTGGATATATTCATTTTTTATGTCTATGGAATGGGCTTGGAAATTCTTTTTGCCAATCAACTTGATCTTTAGTCTGAAGCATTATTTTGCTTAAGTAACTAGGCTTAACTCCTAAATATTTAGCTGCGTCTTTTCTTCTGTTGCTATTCTTCTGGAGGGCTTGTTTAACTTTAGGGATAAGAAGCTTTAACCGTTCGTCTCGTCTTTTTCTCTGAGTGAATTTGATTTTTTCCCTCCTAGAAGCGTCTTGAGACGGGGTTAATGGGAAGGGTTTAAAGCCTTCTGCGACTTTTTTACGCATTACTTCTTTTTGAATTTTAGACCGTAACTTTGGACACGGCTTACGAGCTGTTGAAAAGGGTTTGGGAGTGGGATACTCCATATTCCAATCTATCTTAGGGAATTTAGCCATTAGATTATATAGCTTATTTCTACTAACTCCCAAGAATTTAGCCGCTTTAAGTCTATTTCCGCCCGTCTGGATTAAAGCATCAATTAAGTCTTGGCGGGTGGAATTCATAACGTCCTTGTCCCAGACAACCCATTTTCCGCAATAAACCATCCCTTCTCTGTCCTTGAGGGGACGGCTTTGACCTTTGTTATGGATGTGGGACCAGTTTTCTTTACCCTTCTTAAATCCTATAGATTTTATATGATCGTAATCTGTTTTATTAAAGCGGTTAGTTTTGCCCTCCCCCCTCTCTATCTCTAGTTTATATAAAACATTATTTTGATTGGGGAAAGAAGCTGATCGGATTTGCTCCCATTCTTTTAGCCTAAGTTTTAAATTGTCGGCGCTTTTGTAACCTTTATGGAACATAAAACCATGAATAGACTTTATTTTAACAATACCCTCGTCCTCTCCAAGTCTTTTTTTAAGAATATGCTTGGCAGATGAGTAAGACCTAGCCTTTATAAAGGTTTTGAAATCCAACTCCTCTCCGTTAAGGTATAACTCGGTGTAGTTTATATTCCAATACTGATCCGTGCGGAAAGTTTCCTTTCTGAACTTGGCTTGAATATTTTTACACCTTTTCATGAATTTGCGCTTTTATTTGCGGGATTAGGAGCTTGGGAGCGACGAACTCGTCGTTTATTTGCTATGGATAGAGTTTTCTTTTGCTTCAAGGCAGACTTTCCTATAGGAGGGGGAGATGGGCAAGGGATTGGCGGTAGAAAATGCTTCGTAATTAAACCAAGCCATTTATTCCCAGTAAAATCACATGACCCCCTATTTTCCTCAAAATGGTTCTCCCATAACCACCACCCAGTCCTCTTGACATTCTTGGCGCCGACGGCATGGGAGTTTTCCTTATGGCCACAAGAGGCGCATTCAAACTCCGCAGTGCTTTTACGGTTAGATTTGGATACGTGATTGCAACTAGGGCATCGCTGCGAAGTATATTTTACAGGAGGGATGATAAACGGGATGCCACGGTTCTCGCACATCTTCACAAGGTAAGGAATGATCTTGTCTTGAGCAAATGAACCGTTCTGCTGCCCGCTCCCAACTGAGTCTATACATAACAGAAGCTTGTTTTTCTCAATATGGTCTAGAATGCCTATATAGTCAATAAACTTGTGACAAAGCCGTGTTTGGTGGCGGTGCAGGGTTTTGTTCTTTTTTCTTAAAGAGTTGGCTTTCTTATGGTTGAAGGGTCTGTTGCCTGTTTTAAGAACCTTCCCCTTGACCCCTCGAAAACGGGAGTGGAGTAAGTCGTTATTGTATTTCATGACTTTTTCCACATGAGTAAGGTTGGAGAGGTTCTTCTCTCCGGTATCAGGCTTAGGGAAAATAAGTTTGCCGTCTATTGGGTCGCTTACGTGAATAAAATCAGCCGGAGTCTTATTTAAATCAAAACCAAATGCCCCCACAGGATCATAGGCAAAGGTTTCCTCTACGTTACAGCAAGCCACAAGAACTCCCTGACTGACTATTATGTTACCCCCAAATAAATCGCATTTAGAAGAGCCGAGCCCATCAATATAACGAAGATAGCTGTCGTCTTTACAGTACTTAACGGTTAGGGGTGGCTGACCGGTTGGCATTCTTTCAGAGCGTCGAAGATGAGAAATAATATTAAGCTCGCATTTACTTTCGTCAAGGCTAACTAGCTGGTTTTTAAGCTGAACTTCTTTACCTTTTATTGTTATTTTATTTATATATTTGCGACTGTTCTTAATGTCTCGGCGATTCCTTACTTCGAACGAATTGTAGCGATCAAAAACATATTCCACAACCCCTCGCCAATATTTAGCCTGATAGTCCTTGAAGGTGTTTTCGATGAAGTCTCCGAACCCCTTGAAGTTGGATTTTTTCATTTGCGCATGAGACTTAGTTTCCTCCTCCCCTACGATCTTCCAGTAGCCACCTCTACTTTTGGCTATATCTAAGACTCCTTTTCTGATTAGGTCATAGACGAAGTTATTAGTGGCTGTGACCTTTTCTTTGTTGAGCTTAATGAACTTATCTAGCTTGGGTTGACCTCTTTCTAGATTGAACTTAACTGCTCGTCTTTTTATATACTTTTTCATTTATTTATTTATTTAGTTCCTGTTTGGAAACCCTTTCTTATGGCGCGAGGACAGGTTACCTCCGCTGATAACCCTATTAAGAAAGATATAGGGATGAAATTAATCATGCCCGCAGTATACCAAAAAAAGCGCCCTAAGTCAAGACTTTTTTTTAGACCAATTTATAGCGTTGTAATTGCTACGGAATTTGGGCGAAAGATTTCGCGGGGAATCTCCTTTGCCATTGAGGGGCTTTGTCTTCGTAGGAGTGGCGCATGGTTTAGGCTTCTTTTTAGGAGAAGTCATTTCCATTTGCAGTAGTCGGGGTCTTGTAAACGCTTGCGCCGCATGTACTCACGCTTCTGCTCTCTACGTCTTTCAGTATCAGACTCGTCATATTTCTTTTGCGCTCTCGCGCGAGCTTCTTTACCTTTAAGGGAAGTGGCGTATTTTTTTTGATGACCGTCTTTCATGTGTAGTCCACTAGCACCTTATTTGCTCAAATATTTTTTTTCGTTTTTAGCGATTAAGTCTCAAGGTCATCATCGTCCATATCAATCTCAGACTCAAACGAGCCAAGCTCTACAAGCTCAATAATTTTCTCCTGCAACGCCCCAATGATAACAAAACAATTAATGTCAAATTCAGCCGAATAACGAGCTACTAGATCGTCAAGGTCAAATCTAAAGGCGTCAGTTTGTTCGTCATAGTCCATAGGCTCACCTATATTAAAATCGTCATCCATATAATATTATAGATAAAAAAAAGTTTTTTTCAAAATAAAAAAGGAGGGGGTTTCCCCCCTCCTTTGATTAGTTGGCGATAATTACCGCCAACGGTGACGTAATCAAAAGATTACTTACCGCTTTTAGGGCAGCAGCCTTGCTTTTGAAGCAATCCAATAATCAACAAGAGAGTAATCAAGCCAGCTAGGCTTGCATCCTTGCCAACGAAGCCGTTGACAATATCTTGAAGATTGCTGATGACATTCATGCCTGCAGCTTCGCCGAAAACAACTTGTGCGAGCACAAGTAGTCCGACGATTGACGTTAATACAGTAAACAAGCCCCCAATTGAGGACTTTACGGTTTCTATTACGTTATTCATATAGAGTATGCTTAGGGTTAAAAGGATACGTTAAGGCCAAGCCCCCATACAGTTTCGTTATCCCGAACATCATTATCGGAAAGGGAAACGTCAGCATAAAGGTTTAAGTTGTCCTTAATGGTTTTGGATGCGGTAACTTTAGCGCCAAAATAAGTGCTGTCAATTGCCGAAGAGAGGTCCGTATTTCCAAGAATACCGGCAAGCTCTAAGTCGATAATATCAAGATCAATCCCATGACTTACTTGACCCTCAAAGGTGTAGAGATCGTCATCGGTGTCTCGGTAGACGCTAATCTTAGGGGAAAGGAGGGTGTTCACTCCAACGGAAGCGAACGCTTCTAGGTTCTCCCCTAGAGAAGTGCTGTCGGTATTGTAGACCCCAACATAAGCATTAAGGTTGTCCTCAAATAGAGAAGTTCCCAAGCCAACTGTAAACTCATCATTATCGGCCCCGGCAGACTTTACGCTTTGATTAGTAAAGAAATCACCAAAGAGATCTACCCCATCAAAACCTACATTAAAGCCAATCTGAGCTTGAAGAGCCTCGGCGGAAACCATTTCGCCTCTACGAGTGTAGTCCGAAGTGTATTTTGTGTCTACTCCACCTGAGACTTCAGGAGCAGCAGCAGCGACGTTAATAAAAGATCCAACACTAAGAAGTGCGGATAGCAATAGTTTGTATTTATTTTTCATATTATATTATTGTTAATGAAAGTGGTTCAATCATTCCCGTAAGTGGGATCATCTCGACGTTTTCGCCGCATATAGTCACGCTTTTGAAGCCTACGTTTTTCTGGATGAGTATTGTCGTATTTTTCCCGAGCCTTCTTGGCGGCTTCTTCGCCTTCGGGAGTGTCCAAGTAAGCTTCTTGAGCCGCTTTTTTCTTTTCCTCTTCGCTCATGAGGCTAAGGTTGTATTTTTTTTGCTCGCGACATGCTCGCCTACATTACCAGCCGCATAAAGCCCAAAAATCCATTTTGCAAAATCCGCCCATTCTTTAAATTCAGCCATGCCCGCAAGCAAAGCTGCGCTTGCGCAAGAGAAACAAACTGCAGCGCATAATAGTTTTCTACTTTTAAAATTCATAATTATCTTTCTTTATTTTATTCTTATCTCTTTCCAGTTTACTTGATTGCTTTTAACTAAATCTCTAATATGTCTTTGCTTGGAACTCAGTTGGCTTTTACCGCTTTTGACCTCAATTAAAGTTACTGCGTCATCATCAAAAGATATATAATCTATAGGTTTCCCTAGGAATACACAGTTTTCGGGGTCAAAATCAAATTGATCTAAAAAAGGAGCTAGTGTTTCGGCTATATGACCAAGCCTTACTTCGCTACTCTTCTTTTGCGAAAGCGTGGTTTTGCGGAGGTTTTCTGTTTGAGAAAGGGTTTCTTCTAGGGAGGTTATATGGTCGGCTAATTCTTTTTCGCGATCTATTCCCCATTTTTTTACTGAATCAACAGCGGCGTTAAGTTCTATGTTATGGTCGGTAAGTTTCTGATTGTTTCGAATTAATTCTTTTTCTTCAACTTGACCTTCTCTAATAGAAGAATAAAGTATAGTACAATAAATAATACACAAAATCAACAAAAAAGACAAAAAATATATCATAAGGGATTAAGAACCTGTACTCCCGAAACCCCCTTGTCCGCGTGAAGACTCGTCTAATTTATCTACCTCGACAATCTTAAGAAGCGGATGCTCTATTACTATCAATTGACAGATTCGGTCTCCTATGTCATAGAATAACCCACTAGGCGAGCTCATTCGGACTTTTATTTCTCCCCTATACCCAGAATCAATAACCCCCACGGAGTTTCGTAAGGAATGTGATGTATTCGAAATGCTTGAGCGAGGGAAGATAAGCCCTACAGCACCCTTGGGCATTTCCATTGCAAGTCCAGTGCCGTACTCCCAGTAAGAATCGGTTTTCTTAAGAGAGGTAGCAACCAGATCCAGCCCTGCATCCCCGGCCTTAGAATAGGCAGGAGTTACCGCCCGGTCATCCAGTTTTTTTATTCTAAGGAGCATTATTCCTTGGGTGGGTTTTCTAAATCCAAGCCCCGGCTTTCGCAGTAAGCGACTGAATATCCAGTCTTGAAGCTGAATTTGTCGATAAAAAATACAAAGCCTAAAATCGCATAGGGTTCCCATGTTAAGTAGCTCAACGACGAAAATAGGAGAGCCCCTACAAGGGCGTAAGGAATGAACTTGTTACAAGAGTAATTTATTATAGCATTCATAGTTTAAAGTTTAGTTATTGATACAATTCTATCATGTCGAAAGGATCGGACGGAGTCTCTACCGTGGCAGTAAGCCCTAAACCCTACATTATCCCTATTCTCAGCTTTATTGCCAAACGACTCAAAAAGATTAGGTTTGTCTATTATGTAGCTCTTAGTCTTCTGCTCCTCGGTTTTGTAAATGATAAGATACTGTTGGCTTTCCTCTTGAACGGAAAGAATCTTACTTATATTTTTAGAGATGCTAGATAGAGTTTTTATTAATTTCATTTTTTGTATTTATTGACTGAGACTCCATTATCTCATAAATCATAATAAATGTCAAGACTTTTTTGAAAATTTTTGGAAGCCCTCTTATTGGAGGTAAGAAAATTCATAAACTTCCTCGATAAACGGCCAAAAAGAGAAAGCCGTAAGAATTAATTAGCAATATGGGACCACGAGCTTTTAGACGCTTTAACTACTTTAAGCTTGTACAACCAATAGAAAGGTAACGAAGCGGAGTACCCCATTGCTATAGTAAGAAAAACCGTTCCCGAATACGTCCAGAAACTGTTAAAAACTACCTCAAGAACTTCCTTCATCTTTTTTCCATATTTTGTGACTACAGTTTTTAAGGGCGTCAGAAAGCTTCAAGTGAAAAATCGCTTCTCTGGTTTCGGGTCGGCGATAGAGTCGATAGGCGGCTTGCCAGCTCGAAGAAACGAAAGGCAAATCGCACCGAGGTTTATTTTCTTTTTGAATCCAATCCCTGAGCCCTTTTCTAAAAACAAGAACAAAGTCGTTTTTACGCTCGTAGACGACGTAGGTACATTTTTTATAAAGCCAACCATCCTTCCCGTAGCTGTCTTTGAGCTCCACCCATCCCCAAAGATGTTTTCGTTTTTTACTTTTCTTTAGAAGAGTATTCTTAAGAGAGAGCGCAAAGATTATCGCAAGATTTTTAGGGTCCCAGACGACATAATCTATGTCCTCCTCACTCTCTTCTCTGGTAGATTTTCTAAAGTTAAAACCTTGAGAATCCATAATAGATTCAAAAGACTTAAAGTTTTTTTTAAGGGAAGTCACAGCAAGGAGAGGATGAAATAATTTTAGCGTATTCGATTTGGCTTGTTAGTTTTTGTGATGTGGACTTTTCCAGCATCCCGATCATTCCATAACTTTAGGATCTTTTTAAGCGCCTCTGCTCGAATGTTTGCGCCCTCTCGATCCGTATAATTCTTATCTTCTATTCGGCGCCCATTGCGGGTCACTACATAAACAATGCTGTCGTTCATATTTTTATATTAATTCTACCAAGTTTTCGTTTAGTAATTGCTTTGAGGCGCTCTGCCACCCAATCCAAGGCCTACAGCCCTCTTTGTTATTGTACAGATCTTTGGCGTAAACATATTTAATCTCACCTAAGACGCAACCGTGTTTGCCTTTTTTGTCTAGGAAGGTTTCTATGTAAAGGCCTTCGGGTTGCTTGGATCCGTGAGCAAGAATTTCTTTTAGTCGCCTCTTGGCCTTTAGCCCCCGCTCCTTTTCCGCTTTGCGCTCCTCAAGGTCTTTGATTGATTTAAGTAGGTAAGTATCGGGAGCATTGATACCTAACAATCTTACTCTCTCGTGAAGTTTTATCCCAAATCCTAGATCAATAATACCGTCCACCGTATCGCCGTCTACCACCCGTTTGCACGCGAATTTATATTCGTACATTAGCGTCCGTAAAGAGCATTGAAGATGGATTTAGACTTGGAGCGTAAATTACTTTTGCGTTCAGACTCTTCGTGTTCTAGTCTATTTAGACGATCCTGCTCTGCGCTCTCTTCGGCGTCAGTTTGATTGTCTAGGTTTTCTTGCTCAGCAGTTCCTTTAGCTACGATGAGAAAAAGGATTTTTTGAGAATCGTCTTTATCGACCAGACCTTGCGAGTACTCTACTAAGTCTAACCATTGCTCCCGGTCTACCGATACGTAGTTAGAGCTAACTTTAACCTTTTCAGGAAGAGAACTGCTAGTCACGAGCGCATAATCTAAACTCATGTCGTTTTCTTCCACCAAAGTTTAAACCACCAATACTTGGCGCCACCCACAAACTGCCTGTTATATACAACAGCCCCGACGGGAACCCCAGAACGAGCTTCCGAAAAAGCTTCACCACGGGTTGCGCCGTCCCCGATGCATGTCCCGTAGCGGACATAGGCCGCAACAGGAGCAGGATCAATAGGTTCTAAGCCTCGCGCTCCTTGGCTAACAAAAAAACATGCAGCCAGTAACCACCAAACCCTCATTGGAGAACGTCTGGGATGTCGGAGTCGACCGATTCCGAAGCTTTTGCGGGAGAGGCGGGCACTACAGAATCACTGGGTTGAGCTGACTGTGCCGCCGGCTCAGACTTGTAAATACGAAAGTCCGGTTGATTATCCTTTTCTTTGAATTTATTGGAGTATATAACCACTTGAATGGTTTGCTCTTCTCCAAACTCTCCGAGGGTAACCTTTCCGGACAGGTATTTCTGGTTCTTGCCTTCTCGGCGCCACAGGGCTCCGATCTCTCTTTTCTTCCACTCGCTGGAAGCGTTATTTTTTTCTTCACTCATAATTTTATTAATCTATTTCGTACATTTTCTTTAAAGAAGCTATAAACAATGGTTTAGCTTCGTGACTTAACTGAGAGTATTGAATTTTTAATCTATTTAAATGTCTTTTCATCTCTGGGCTCTCTGGTTGATAGCCGATGATTTTCTTTAGCTTTTTGATAGTTTTTTGATTCACGTGTATATTATAGAAGTGAAAGTAATTCTTCAGGCAGAGCTGGCTGAACCTCCGAGTTCAATTGATTGCTTTCGTGATGTAACTTTATACGCTTCGTGTTTTCTAAGGGCGGATATTCTACTGGAGTGCCGAAAGGGAACTCGGGATTTGTACTATAAATGGTTGACTGACCATGGAGCTTTTGATTTCGTAGATGATATAGTAAGAAAAAATGAAGAATATGGTTTTAGGATGGGGCCGCAAAAAACTAATTTTTTAATAGATAGAATAACGGCGCACAATTTAAATATTGTAATCGAGAGATTAAGACGATTTAGATCATTCCTAGGGTGACGACTGAGGAGGCTCATCTGACGGAGAAACTTCGCCACCAAAAAGGCTTTGCATAGTAGAAACAAGAGAAGAGTACTTGTCTATTTCTTGAATCTTCTTTTTGATTTCTTCTCCTAAATCAGAATGCTCTCCAACTCCTACGGAATTGGATAGATAAGTTTCCAAGTCGGCACGAGCCTGATCTCTAGCCCCCATGTATTGATTAAATATGGCTTGAATATATAGGTCTTTCATATAGCTAGGTGTCGTTCGATTGTTTCGTCTAGAAAGTCGATATGCTCCCCGATTAAAGTAGGCCCATAGCGATCTTTGATAACATTGTAAAAATTAGGTTCCGAAATAATGATCTTCGCTGCTTTAGTATATACTTCTTCTCCATATTTTTCAATAAAATTTTCGACCAAACCATCTAAAACTTCTTGAGAGGGCTGGCCGAGGCTAAATTCGAATCCGATCTTTGAGGAACTGGCAAGGATTAGCATGATTCAGATCCCCCCTCGGTAATCTTATGGACGACGTAAGAACCTACTACAAAACCTAAAACGATACACATATCGGGATGATAGGGCAAAAGGCCGATCAGTACAGTTAAAACAAAAATATGAAATAAGTATGCCATTGATTTATCTAAATTCCTTTCTTAGTAGTCTCCACCTGTCGGAGTCTATAGGTTTGCTACCATTATCTATAGCATACAGCATTTCCGTGATTTCGTCAAGACTATTATAAATATATTTATGAGGGAACATTCCTAGCATCCATAAAGGGGTCTGCGATTTGCCGCCTTCCATACTTATGAACATAGGCTTTTTCATGCGTACAGCTGTGACTATCTCTTCTGCACTGCCCCAGCTTGCTACATCAGGAACGAGATGGGCTATAATGAAATCAGATCTGTCCACTAAGTTAAGGTCATAAGCGCGGACCGTTTTCATTCTTTGGGTCGCTCGCTCATACTGCTTGGTCTTCATCCATGTTTCCATTTCCTGACGAGACGCTTCATCTTCTTCTACGTCTTTCATGAAAGGCTTTTTGTAGGGGTCAAAGCAAGTTATATTAAGCTTCCATAGCTTTTCGGTAACTTCCTCGCGCCAGTCTCGACCGCTAAGATATTGCATATGACCTACTAAATAGGTCTTGGTATTCTCTAGTAAATTCATTATGCCAATACTTTACCATACTCTGCCGTTAATGTCAATAAAATAATCCTATTTTTGGTAATTCTATCCATTTGGCGTAAAGAAACAGGGGAAACATTCGCTTTTAATCGGCTCAGGATAGATCGCCGAAATTACTTATACTCAAAAGTTAATTGATCATTTTTATAAGATATGATGATCTTGCAAAAAGGATCAGTCTCTTTAGTGAGGAGTCTTTTGGCTAAAGTGTTGGAGATTTTATTTTGAATAATCCTCTCTACGGGACGAGCTCCATCATTCTCTTTTTTGGCAGTTGCGGCCAAATGCGTTAAGGCGGGTTTATAAACCGAAAGCGAAACGTTTTGAGCTTTGAGGGATTTCTTCAGCTTGCCCAACTCTAGGTTAAGTATCTTAAGATATGACTCGTCATCAAAGTTATTAAAAACCAAAATATCGTCGAGTCGATTTATGAATTCGGGAGGAAACTGCTTTTTAGCTTCGGCTACCACATCAGCTTTTATTGATTCACTGTTCAGCTCAGCCCCACCCCCAAAAGCCATGGTGGCTTTACCTTTGGTTAAGGAGGCGCCCACATTGCCCGTTATTACTATGATGCAGCTCCTAAAGTTAATGTCACGACCCATGTTGTCCCTAACTAGACCTTCATCTAAAATCTGCAACAACATTTGGACTACGTTAGGGTGAGCCTTCTCGATTTCATCAAATAAAATAACACTATACGGACTCCGACGAACCGACTCTGTGAGTTGTCCAGCTTGCTCATACCCCACGTATCCCGGAGCCGCCCCAATGAGTTTAGAACTGGTAAAGCTGTCGCTATACTCAGTCATGTTTATTTTAATAAAATTATCTTTGGACCCAAATAAAGTTTTTGCAATTGTTTGAGCTGTGTGAGTTTTGCCAGTGCCAGAAGCTCCGAGAAGCAGAAATGATCCAATGGGAGATTTGTCGGATTTTAAGCCCACCTTATTTCTGATGAGGGCTTCCGCTAAAGACTTTATAGATGATTGTTGACCAATTATTTTTTTATTTAAATCTTCTTCTAGAGAGGTTAGTTTTGTGGATAGGGATGAGGATATCTGCGAAAGCGGAACATTAATCTTAGAGGCGATGAGTTCTTGAATATGCCGGCTGGTGACCCTTGGTGGTCGCTTCGCGTTTTTTCTAGACCACGCCTGTACTGATTTTTTGTATTGCTCAAAAAGGGCATCCTGCTTTCGGAGCAAAAGTTTTTTTTCTGAACTCGAGGAGGCATCGTCCTCAGCTTCCATAAGAGTCTCTAACTCCTTTTCTATTTTTTGTACAGCTGCCGGACGCTTAAAATTCATAACTTTAAGTTTAGATCCTGCCTGATCCAGTAAATCTATAGCCTTGTCGGGGAGTTGGCGTTCGTGAATATACTTAACGGATAATTCTACACAGGCATTGATAGCGTCTTCCTCGTAGATTACGTTATGGAATTCTTCATAGGTAAGCTTAAGAGAGTGAAGAATTTTTTTGCAATCACTAGGGGAGGGCTCATCGAGCATAATTGGCTGAAATCTTCTAGCCAGCGCCCCGTCTTTCTCAATAGTCTTCTTGTACTCAGGTAATGTAGTGGCTCCTATGCAGCGGATCTCTCCTCTAGCCAAGGTAGGCTTTAAGATGTTGGCTGCATCCATGGTTCCCTCCGCACTGCCAGCGCCCACCAAGGTATGAATCTCATCAATAAAAAGTATAAGGCTAGGGACTTGTTTAAGCTCTTTAAGAACGTTTTTCAGCCTCTCTTCAAATTGACCTCTATATTTAGTCCCCGCAATCATGGAGGCTAGATCCAAGCCGAAAATCACATGACCCATTAAATGCTCAGCGCATTCATTCGAAACTATTCGTTTAGCTAACCCTTCGACTATGGCCGTCTTACCAACCCCGGGTTGACCTAAAAGGAGAGGGTTATTTTTGGTTTTGCGACAAAGGCTTTCTGTAATCTCGGAGATTACTTCTTCCGGACATAAGACATCATCGAATTTACCTTCCTTGGCAAGGGTATTATAGTTAATGCCAAAAGATTCAAGAGCGCTTCGCTTCTCGTTGGATTTAGGTGCTGGTGTCCTTGGCTCTTTAGTCTCGGTGGTGTCCGAGTCAATTTTTGCGCCCTCGAGGAGTTGGGCGCGCAATGCATTGGTTAAGGATTTATGGTCTATACCAGCCCCTCTAAAAAGCTTACTAATTGTAGGAGAGTTAGTCTTGATGATGGATAAAAGGATATGTTCAGTACCTACAAAGGATTGATCAAGATCCGAAGCGCAAGTGTACGATAACTCTAGTATAGCCTTAACTTCAGAGCCGTATTTTACAGAAAGAGATGTTTTCTTGCCTATGTCTAAATCGCCCTCTATGAAGATTTTAAAACTGTCTAGGTCATTCTCGCTTAATATAAACGCTTCTCGCAATAAGCCACGACCCTGCGACAAAAGCCCCAAAAGTAAATGCTCTAGCCGAACCGAGGAACTTTTATAGTCAATAGCGAATTCGCGAGCTTTCCTTATGGCTTCTTGAGCTCTTGGAGTAAAGTTAGGAACAGAATCCATCATTAATTATACACTTTTTAATTTTTAAGATCACTCATTTTCATGTAGATTTTTTCATCTACCGTCTCAAACCTGTTGCAAAATAGAATAGAATCCCCTTTGCTTCCGTAACAAACTACAATGCTATCTTTGGCTGGGCCCGATGGATTTTTTCTATTAAATTCAGTCAATACAGAATTGCGACGCCAATTGCCGTATTCATCTCGCGCGTTTCGGTCCATGAGCATAGCTGCATATTCTCCTACCTCGTCCCGAATTATAAACTTTATGTATTCATTACCATTTCGGCTTATGCCTTTGAAGTAGTCGGACACCACGCCGATGAAGCGACCATGAGCATCAATATTGAGGTCATTAAAGTCTAGAGAGTCACCAAAGCGGGATCCATCTTCTGAAAAAACTTCTTTTAAGGAAATGGTAGGGCTGTAGCCTAATAGTTTGTTTTCAAAGTACCAGTTGGCGAATTTTTCATACTTTTTATTCTTGTCATAAATTTCTTTGTATGGTGAATATTTTTTCTTAAAGGTCTCAAAGCGACTGTCCTTCATTACCGGCCTCCCGTCGTCCCCGATTAGGGAATTCGCCCGAACAGCTTGGATGGTTTCTAGCACATCCCAATTGTATTTGGGGCCAAGAGCTTGAAAGTTTCTTTTTTCTCTGTCAGTCAGTATATTAAAAGCTTGAGCCTCAAGTACGAGCCGAGATCTTCTTTTCTTTCTTTCGGATAGAGCTCCCGCCTGTATTAGGGCTGAAAGTATTCCAATATTGAGCCCCGCCTCTTTAGCGGAGAGGAAAATGTCATATTTGTTTGGATTGGTGCTATTACGGAACTCCCTCAGCGAATTGAGAGACTTTTCACTGACACCCTTGATGCTATTGAGCCCAAATCTAATATCGTCCCCCTCGATCTTGAAGTCCATTTCAGATTTACTTAAATCCGGAGGTAATAACTCTATACCAAAATGAGAAAGCTCTTGGCATACCTTGCTTATTTCTTCATGAGGGGAAGGCTCATACTTAGCCATCCGTAGGAGAGCTATAAAGAAATTCTGGGGATAGGTAAACTTAAGATAAGCGGTCCATGCAGCAAGGTTAGCATAGGCTAGGCTATGGGATTTGTTGAAGCTGTAATTCGCGCTATCCTCCGCCACCTTCCAGAGAATATCCCCTACCTCCTCCGGCAAATTATTTTCTGAGATTTTATCTGCTATCTTTTTCTTCCACACAGGCATTTGGTCGATTTTCTTTTTGCCCACTATTCGTCTTAATTGCTCAGCTTCATCTAGGGTAAAGCCTACCTTTACCGCCATTTTCATGAGTTGCTCTTGGTAAAGAGGGATGCCGCCAGTATACCCCAGAACCTCATCGTATAGCTCGTGCTGGCTTTGAAAAACGCCCGTGTCAGAGTAGGTGGCGTACTGGTCTAGGAACTCCAAAGCTCCGGGCCTTGCTATGGCGACCACGGCACTTAGCTCTTCGAGGTTTTTTGGCTTAATTTTTTGGCATACATTGAAATTGGTATGAGCCTCAATTTGGAACAATCCTTGGGGATGCATTAAGTGACGAAAATTCTTATAGATCTCCGGGTCGTCAGGGTCTATAGAAGATATATCTATGCCTAGTTGAGTGCAGACATCTTGCATGACCGTCAAGGTTCTTAACCCTAATATATCGAATTTCACCATTAGTTCCGCAACCCAGTTCATGTCATACCCGGTCACGAGCGCCCCGTCATTGGTTAGTTGGACGGGGCATATGCTCTCGAGTTCTTGGTGTGATATAGCTATTCCAGAAGGGTGAACTCCTGTGTTTTTATTTAAACCTTCAAGTTTTCTAGCGATAACGAAGACGTCTTTATTTTCATTTGCCCAAGATTCAAACTGAGGGCTTTCTTGGTAGGCTTCGATTAAGGGAGCTACTTTGCCGAATTTTTTAGGTATGTAGTCGCTAGTTAGATTAACCTCTTGCTCTGAGTAGTTACCCACTATTTTACCGCACTCTTTAACGCAAAGCTTACCGCTCAAGGTGTTAAGGGTTAAGATTTTAGCAGTCCTCCCCGGATATTTTTTTTCAATATACTCAATGACTTCATGCCTACGATCATAGGCTATGTCGTTATCAACGTCTGCCAAAAGGCTACCGTCAAGGTAGGTAATGCCGTCTTTTTCTGTTTGACGAGCTCGGCTTTTGCTAACAAAGCGCTCAAAAAACAGCTCGTATTTGACAGGGTCCACCTTGGTAACCCCTATAAGGTAAAGCACTAATGACCCCGCAGCCGAACCTCTTCCCGGGCCGGTAGGTATGTTATTGACATGACAGAAGTTAAGTATGTCCCAGTTGAGTAAGATATAATCAACGAAGCCCAGATCTCGGAGGGTAACGAGCTCTGACTTAGCTCTAGAAAAATAATCTTTTTTATTTGGGAGCTGATCTATTCCTTTTTCTTTAACGGCTTGAAGGCAAAGCTCTCTCAAGAAGTCGAAGTTGGAGATTGTATTGGGTACGCCCAGCTCTTGGTAGTAACTTTCCTCAATGTCGATTTCGGGAAGCCTAACCCCCGGAGGGCAAACATCCTTGTACGCTGTAAATGACTTACTAAAACTCATATTTCAATATTCCAAATTAGCTTTTTAAAAACTTCGTAATTCTTTTGTATATCATACAGTGCGTCATGTAGCTTTTTAGCATTAAATCTTATATCGTACTGCTTGCACAGGTCAATTAATTTGTTTCTGCCCTTGGCTTTTCTGAGGGATATCATTTTGTACTGCCACTCGAGTAGATTATCTGAAGAACTTAATGCAATATCATTATTTATAGCCCTAGCCAAACATAAAGTATCTATTAGTTGGTTTAAATAACTATAGTCGGGCTTCTTTCCGAGAAGGCGACGGTATATTCCATGCATATAAACATCAAATCCCAGTAGATTATGACCCGCCTTAAGATACTGATCGTCATATAGATACTTTTCGAAATGCTTTAGCGGTTGCTCAGGGGAAACCGCCTTCTCCTCATATTTTTTTTGAGTCCAGCCCGTGACTTTAGCTGCTCCTTTGGAAACTTTTAAATCATCCCATTTTAACCAGTAGTCTGCTTCATCAACCACCCTTTCGCCCTCTACGACAATAAAGGCCAGCTGCCAAGGTTTATTGCGGAGAGATCCTAGGTTTAGGCCACAGGTCTCAAAGTCAAAAAAAACATATTTTTGCTGTTTATTAAATCGAAGTAAATTTTCTTTCATAATTGCATATGCTTGACTTTTCTAAGGCAGCTTAGGTCTTTTCCTCCCCCATAACTTATAGCGCTTTGGAGGTTTTCCGTAATCTCGATCATTTTCTTTTTCAAAGACACTCCGTTAGAGGCTATTTTTTTAAGAGTACCCTCGATATGGGAGTTTGTTTTTTTATTCTCAAAACTTGCAGAACCAAAGTAGGCTTTATGTATGGCGCCGTTATGTTCCATGGAAATAGCGGGACTATCTGAGCATGCGGCAAATAAGCCTCCAGCCATTACTAGGTCGGCACCGGCTACGAGAGCCTTAGCCACGTCTCCGTTGCACTGTACTCCTCCGTCCGCGATAATAGGGACTCTCAGACCTTGGCTAAACTCCATACGAGAAGCGTAGCATTCTCCACATTTCCTTACACAAGTAAACATGGGCATCGTGAAGCCTGTTTTATCCTTTGTGGTACAAGGGCTACCTTGGCCAATTCCCACTTTAACATAGTCCGCTCCCCAATTATAAAGAGATATTACGGCGTCCGGGGTGCAAACGTTGCCTGCTATAACGCAAACATCGTCTCCTAGTTTTTGGCGAACGAAGGCAAGCATATCCTGCATGGCTTGGGAATAGCCATGAGCTATATCTATAGTTATAATATCTACCTTAGCCCCTGTTGTTCTGATGTTTGAGATCACTTCTTTATCCGCAGCCTTTACTCCTACGCTGATGGAGACTGTGCGCCACCCATCTCTGTTGGCAACATCAATAAAATGCCCTATATCTACATCAAACCGATGCATTGAGTATAGGAAGTGGTTTTGGCTCAACCACTCACACTGTCTTTGGGCCACTACCGCTTTCATGTTAGCAGGGATAATGGGTAATTTATATTTCACGCCCTTAACCTCCACCGACGGATCGCATTCGGAGCGACTGGCGACTTGGCCGAACTCAGGGATTAGGCATATATCAGAATATTTAAGCGCTTTCATAATCTAAATAACTTTCGAATGAAAATTCGGGGCTACCACAATGGTCAAGATTGGGCATGTCTAAGGTTTTGGATTTGTTAGAGAAACCTCTGCTACAAATACATTTATACGTCTGGTACGCTTCAAAGTCTTCCCTGTCTTTATAGTAAATGCTTTTAACTAATTCTATCGGATGGTTGTCAGTGCAGTAAGAGTGGACGGACTCCTCTAGGAGAGAATCAAAAGGCAAGCCATTTCTCTCTATAAAAAAAGTAGGCTCAAAAAAGGAATGATCCAAAATGCAAGGCTCCTTATAAGACAAAGAGTTATGGAATAAAAAAGAATCATAAAAGGGTATACAAATCTTTAAATGCTCCTCGTTGTAAAACTTTTTTAGGTTCTGGGAGTCTATTGATCCTTTGCCTTGGGTTTGAGCCAAGCTGTAGATTCGATTGAGGAGGAGACAGCCTTTAGAGTCCCGTGCAAAAACTATAATCTTATGAGAGCAAGAGTTGCGAGCAACATTTACCATATCTTCACACAAGGACAAGCGAAGGCCAAAGACTAATTGAAGGTTGAGAGCCTCTGCGGTACGCTTTGCCTCAAGGAAGCCTATCAGCGAATCTTCCACTAAGTAGGTCTGAGATAGACTATTATCTTGAGATATTTTAAAAATACTCGAAGGGCCCCCTTCAACCGTAGAGTCGGGAGGAGTGATGGTTAAAATACTTTTGCCTACGCTATAGTGAGACTTGAAAAGTGGTAACATGTAAGGAAGTATAGCACAAAAGGCTCACTTCGTCAAGGCTAATTTAGTCTTTTTTATTCTGGGCTTTTTTCCAAGATTCTTTAGATGGGCGATCTTTGTCTCCGGTTTTAGCAGGACGATAATTGTCCCCCATTCTTTTTTTCTTTTTTCTTATGTTGTCCCATAAGCCGTCCTTGCTTTCCGACTCGTCTAGACTATCTAATTCTTCGTCTGCCCCGTCGGACTTGTCTCCTTTTGTCATTTGAGTAACGCTCTTTTGTGACCACATTTTACAAGACCAGTATCGGGCTTTCCATTTTGGCCCGGGACTTTCGCACTTATGCCGAGCCCTAAAACTCTTACGGCGCTGGGGGTCGTCACGTTTTATCTCCATGTTCGGATCCCCAAAGTTAACTTTCACGACGTTGCCTTTGTCGTTTTTAACATAAACAGAAAACTTTTTAGGACCTTTAGAGGTTCGGAAAGGTTTGTTTAACTTTTTACCCTTCTTTTCTTCTGCCGCCCAAGCTTCGTTTTGAATATCTTCCTCAGACCCACACGAGGACAATTCTTTTATTCGGTTAGAGAAGTCTAGTTCCATAATATTGTATAATGATTTAGTTTTCGTGATACTGGCCGTCTACTAAGCCGCCGCCATGAATGTCTAGGTCGAGACCTATCCTTTTGGAAGCTTTGAATATAAGTCTCAAATAATAGGCCGCATCGCCTTCGGACTTAGCGTGATATTCATCACTAAAAACTATGCCATCTTTGTTTTTAATATGGCCGCCGTTTTCGTCGCGGTGGTATTTTTTTAAGTTTTGCTTTTCTAAATAACCCGTTCCATTCCAAGAACTTTCTACGAATTCTTTGAATGACTTAGCGAAGGTTTTGCCGCGATCTACTTGAAACATTATGCCTCGATAAAGCCCTCGATGATCATTTAACCCAGACTTTAATCTACTAAGATCTTCTTCGTATTTGTTTTGAGGAGTTTTATTAAAAGTGGGAAGGTGGTAGTCAGGCGCCGCTTCGTCTTGGAAGACCAACGCAAGAACGTTATCTTTTTTAGTAGCTGTCTGGAAGAATTGAAGTGTCCTTTCTCCGTTTCCTCCCACAATAGTAACACGCTTATTGTATAAAGATTCATCGTTATTATAATAAGGGAGCAACGCCTTCTTGAGCAGCGTGTCTTTCATTATATCTAATTGCTTGCGCGTATCTAGTATACTCCCGCTCCCGTCTACATGCATCATTATATGTAGAGAGCCGTTAGGTGGAAGATGGTCTAGGTTGCAACCTTTTTCTCCACCACCAATTCCGTCCCCAGAGCCTGCGCCTACTCCCGCCTTCAGGCCCATTCCTAAGCCTAATTTCACGTCGCCCGTCACAAGGCCAGCCGCTGCGCCAGCGCCAGCTCCATTGCTCAGGCCCCCGACGCCACCTAATTGAGCCAAAGGGGTGCTACCGGCGCTGGAAGGAGTGCTAGAGGCGCTTAGCGGGTTGGAGTACGCTGCTAGCTCTGCGCCATCAGAAACTCCGTCACCATCGGTATCGGCCTTGGAAGGGTCTGTTCCTAGCTCTCTTTCTGTAAGGGCAGGAATCCCATCGCCATCTTGGTCATTTTCGGGGGTAGGCTCTAAATTGGCTATGGAAATAGGAGCAGTGCCAACTCCTCCTAAAGTGGCGACCGCCACGCCGTTTAATACAGCTTCACCTATACCAGCGCCGATACCTGCGTATCCGGCGGCAGCTCCCACTCCCGCGTTCCCGATTCCAGCACCCACCCCTTGACTGGGAAAACTATAAGCATAAACTTGAGAGCCTTCTCCCACACCCGGAAGAGAGCCACGGCCCATGCCATCTGCGCCTTTTTCAAAATCCTTCACATCTCCCAGATCCGAGTCGCCGTCGAGGCCCTCGTCTAACTCAAAGCTAGTGGCGTCAATGTTCCTATTGCCTCCGGCATCTAGGCCAATATTTTGTGCTGCGACGTGAGTACTGAGGGTGGCATCCTCATCTTTCGCAATGACTAAAAGATCATCGTCCTCCAATAGGCGACGATCTAGAAGTCCAGCGTCATGATTCTTGCCAACCCCATCTCCGCTAGTATATCCGCGATGGACAGAAGCCCTATCGCGTATATCATGTAACACGCCCCGAGAGCTAGTATCCTGAATGATATCTCTAGTATTAATAAAACTTTCTTCATTTAAAATTCTCCTATCTGACAGAAGTTCGTCTCTAGTCCTAAGAATTCGATCTCGTTCTACGTGCCTCACATCGTCATAAACATCCTCTATAACCAAAGGGTTTGCGTACACTACGCTACGATCAAACTCTTTAATTTCAAGCGGATGACCAGCCACGGTAGTAAATTCGGTAGTGATAAGAGCCGGTAGTTCCTCAGACTCGTTACTCTCTGTGCTGATCACTTCTAAGACAGGAGCGGCATTATCATCTGCTAATATTATTAAGCTGACGAAACATGCCAGCATGAAATAGCCCATAACCAAGCTAAAAACAGAACTTCTTTTGATGTTTTTACGTTTCATACTTTTATATACACTTTCCTTCTCGTCTTTTTGTGTAAAATTTAATTCCCTCAACTATCTTAGGATCAATTTTTTCAGGAAAATGATCTAGTTCGATAATTTTAAACCAGCCATACTCAGTATGTTCCTCATCTAAAGTGGGGAGAAGAAGGTTAGAGGCTTCGTAAGCGTATAAAATAAAATCTAAATTATCTTCTTTTATTACTTTCACAAAACTCAGCTCGGTGGGGTGGATGTTGATTCGAGTTTCCTCCATTACTTCTCGACAAGCGGCCTGAAAGGAAGACTCCCCTTCCTCTACCGCCCCGCCAAAAACTGACCAAAAGCCGCCATAAGGAACTGGTACTCCCCTCCATTTTTCACTGCGTTTTCCAAGAAGTATAGAGTTTTTGAAGACTATACAAGTTGCCGCCACTCTTTTTCGGTCAGAAGTCGAACTCATCGTTAATTTCTCCAGTAGAGGAAGATCGGTGTGGTGGGCATCCGTCATAATGCAGTTTCTCAATATAGTCGCCATCTTCAAGTAGGTCTTCTAGCACTTCACGATCATCGATAAAGGAATTTTTCTTTAGCTGGCCAGAGCTATCTTTTAGAGAGTAATAATCAAACTCAAACTTGAAGGGGCAATGCCACATGACCGAGCCATCCTTCTTGAGTTGGCCCGGATATTTAGCGAACCCGCACAGAAGCTTTCCCGAAAACCCTTCATCCTTGGCAGGAAAGCCCTTATCTAGTGCAAAATTAGAACGCGCCGAATCTTCATCAAAATTCTCTAGGTAAGACTGCCACTCGGTAAGTTGGTACTCAAACCCTTCAAGCTCTTCATCGCTAAGAGATTCCATGCGCAAAACTCCTTCGTTAGCGTGCCCTAAAAGGTCATGGCCTAATTCAAACTTTAGAAATAAAAATTCTGATTCCCTAAACGAATAATCGGGAAATAAATGCTTTACCGCTAAAGAATAAACGAGATCTTGAAGATTGTCAGAAACCTCCTTGCCCTCAAAGACTTTCTTGCTTGTTTTAAAATCCCTAACAAGCGCGGCCTTTTTACCTTTGTAAAGAAAAAGCTTGTCTATAAACCCAAGAATCCTATAACGCTTACCGTTTTCGTTGATAGATATGTCAAAACTTTTTTCGGAAAAAGATATATTCGGCTTCTCTTTATCAGCCCCGAAGTAATCATGACCTAACCCATTAACCGTCATAAAGTTTATAAGCTCCATGTTTTCAGGATCTGCAACATTCAGTTTAGTTGCCAATGAAGTTACGAGACGACCCACCGAAGGGATAGCGAAAACATCCTGCTCCTTTAGTATTGTATTATAGTATTTCTTTCTGCCTTTTTTGCCAAGAACTTCCAATACCGCGTGACAGACAGTGCCCCGAGAGGCACCGTCATTTGTCGTGTCGGGGAGTTTTAATTTGTACTTTGCGTGATATTTCCAAGAACACTCCATGCAGGTTTTTAATCGGCTCGCGGAAATAGCAACGGTAGGTTTACTGCTCATAGGATCGTAATATTTTTAAATTTTTAAGGACGGTTTTTGGTAGATCGTTGTTGGACGCCATTTTTTCCGCAAAAGAAAGGATATTACGCGGAGAGCTTTCCCTGCAGGACTGGCACTTAATTCTCCAATCCTCAAAGTCTTCCTTACTCATGTCTCCAAAATCATTTTGGGTAGGAAGACAAACAGACAATTTGGGAAGATCAAAATGGTTGAGGAGTTTTAAATAATTTTTTACCGTGGCGCGAGCGCCTCGGTTGACGGATTTGGAATTGTCGTTGTTGAAGCTTATTACAATTTCAATATCGTCCAGACTTATCAAATGACATATAAGCTTCGGTGAGAGATCTAGACCAAAACTTACTAAAACGTTGTAATAACCGTTTTCACGTAAGCTTAAAAGATCCCCGATACTTTCTACGATAAATACCTTTTTATTTTCTGATATAGCCGCGCTAGTCAATGATTGAGAGCCGCTTTTTACGAAGTAGGGGTAAATCCAGCTACTCTTTCTTCCTATGTGTTTCCATTTTGGAACGCCTTCGCGTGAGCTCATATCCCTCCCAGAAAAGCCGTGAATTTTTTGCGCTGAATTGTAGATAGGGAATACGAACCTTTGATACATTTGGCCTTTGGTGGCCAGACCACCTCTTAGTGAAGAGAGGACTGGATCGCTAATACCTTTCTTATTGTAAAAGTCGTAATGAGGAAATAAGTCATCAAGAACGGAGTCAGGATAAATTTTCTCCATAGTTAAACGATCCGCCTGTCGAGGAGAGGGGCTAGAATCGTGAGGAGAGTCTTTTATATATTTGGATAGAACGGTTTTGTCATTGGTGCCTAAGTGCGTTTCCAAAAGTTTAACAAAAGGAAGAGGGGGGCTGTTTTCAACGAAGTCTCGCCATACCCCACTGTTTTTCCAAATTTGAATAGCGGTACCATTGTCACCCTGTCTAAAGGCGGCGTTACTATGCCAGTAAGCCCCTCGGTCTACTAAGACATAGCCGAGGCTTTCAAGGATTTCTTTAATCCTATGGGAAGGAATGTTAAAGGATTTCACCATCTTCGTCGGGAACAATTCCTTGAGTTCGCATTTGTTGGGCTAAATCTCGCAAGTCCCCAGTTTCCGAAACTCCGAAATTATCAATACGTAAAAGGAGGGAGTTATCCTCCGCCCGGCTATTGCCTACTGCGTCACCGTTGTCGTCTAAGGCAGGTACTAGTACGGGCTCAGTAGCCCTCATTCTATCTTCGCCTAAGTGTCGGTATTTGATGCATTTTAAACGGTGAGTGGCGGGGCCGTAGGAGTCTGGCTCTGTCTGAAATTCTTGATTCGTTCGACGGCGTAAAATAAAAAGATGAGTGCAGAGAGAAGATATTTTATCAGAACCTGCTATTATACTCTGATCTTCAATCATGCCTTCAGGACCTCTATTTCCGACTATTCCTAAACGATTAGCTTGAACACTGGTAATCATTCCTATGGATGGGCGTCCCTGATGAACAGTCTCACTTTGAATAAATTGCTTAAATTTATCAAGCATCTCCCCGATTACATCCCAAGAAGACTTGCCCGAAGACGATTCGTTCCCGAGCTTAATATAGTCAAAGCTAAAAAGCATAGGGTTGCCTCGCCCAACTTCATTTAACCAAAACCGACGAGCAACTTGAATCATTTCCTCTACCGAGTATCCTGCCACATTAAAATAAGAAAACTTCCTACCTTTCATATCCTTGAGTGCGGAATACACTTTATTCCTCGTCTCTTCGGCGGAAATTTCGCGCCTAGAAAGTGGATCAATATAGCTAGAGTTTTTCCATTTGCCATTCTCTAGTAAGTAAGATGGAACTCCCGAGAGCGCAGAGCATTGACGGATTTGGATTTCTTCTTTACTCATCTCTCCATTGTCAAAATGAAGAACAGGAACGTGATCATAAGCTGCGGATACTTTAGTTACAAAGTCTAGGCAGAAAGTAGTTTTACCAACGCCCGTACGAGCGCAAATGACAGATATATTCCCCGGACGCACCAGAGAACCATACATTCTGTTGCAATACGGGAGATGAGGTGCTAGCATTCCTGCATCGCGAGGGTTATCTGCCAGATCCTCCATAAGTGATTCCATATTGTCGTAGATATTTTCGGGCCTTGAGTTTTCGTCGCAGTAGAAATCCACTTTGGAGTTAAATAGCGAGTCCATATTTTTTACTATATCAGGAACGCTGTGAGAGGTGAGGGAATTTGCTTTAGATTTCATTTGATCCGCTAGTTCGCAATAGTGGCGTATAGCAGAGTATGATTTAATTTCCTTCCCCAAGGAAAGAGCTTTTTCCGGAGCGGTCTTCTTTAATATTAAGGACTCTATATAGTCGCCGGCATCTAAATTGTCGGGAAAGGAGATATTCAACGCCCTTAACCTCTCGATCAAGACAGACGCGTCAAGGGAGGTGCCTTCGCCACTTTCGTGAGCCATTTTTATCAACTTAAAAATAGTCTTGTGGACAAAACTATCGTGGTCGGTGAAAAAATCTGACTCATGAACCAAGCCGCATACCACAGCAAAGCTTTCGGGATGGTTTAGTAATGTGGCGAGAAATTTCTGTTCTAATTCTTTGGAAAAAATCATTTATAAAGAAAGTGTATCACAAAAATGTGAATATGTCAATTATAAAAACCCTTGCGCACACATCCACTAGGCGTAAAGGGGTCAGCTTTCGCCGCTAAGGCTCCAGTAGATGGAGGAGCCCGAACTATAAAGCTATAAAGTATCGCTACCGTTAAGGTGCTCAGCCTCTTCAGAGTCAAGCAAGTATTTCTCAACCGCCTTGCGCAACCCCATTTCAATAATTTGATTGTCAGCCTTGCTGAATATCATCGGTGATCCCTCTTGGTTGACAAAAGCCAAGAGTATGCCTCGATTGCCATCGGTAGATCCAGAAAATTCAAAGAGCTGTTCTAGAAAGATCTCTGGCAGCTGAAATTTTTCCATGGAAAATTCTTCATCATTATCATTATTCATATAAACATATTACACTTTTTAGAGGTTAACCCCGTTTTTTTCAAATATTTTTTTATTTATTTTCTCGTCATGAAAGATTTCCACTAGCTTTATGTTATTGAGAGCGCAGAAGTCTATTTTTTGCTGATCACGCCGGAGTTGGCTAATGAATTGAGATTTACGACCATGGAAAAAAGGCACGTATTTAGTGTGCTGAGCCCCCTGCACCTCTACAGCAATCTTCTTATTGGCGTTATAAAAATCAAAAGACAACCTTGTTCCTGCTATAGGGAACTCCTCAAATACTACGTGATTTTCCCAATACTCTTTAAGGAATTGCTTGGCCGCAAATTGTATTTTGCTCTTGCTCTCTTGATCCCAAGAGATTAAATACTTTTTAGGTTTAGAAACTCTTTTTTCAGAACCAGTAAGCGTTTTAAACTTCATAGATTATTGACAAACAATGTCTTTGAAGTATTTAACTAAAAATTTAGATAAGTTTTTATCTTCCTCTAGAAGTTTAGATAGCTTAGGCTCTCCTTGTATTTTTTCGGGAAAATCAAGAGAATTTTCTTTAATAAGCTCTAGAAATGATTCGTCTGCTGTAATCCACGCGCCGCGCTTATGTATGTATTCCCAGCCATAAAGCATATCAATCAACTCTTTTTCCACCCAGATAGAGGTGCCGCCCGTCCTTCCATATCTAATGGGATATTGCAATGTGTAGTTTGTTTTTTCATTAGGAGACTTCTTTACGGAAATTTTAACATTGTGTCCCAGTATTTTGTTTTTACTTTTGTCAATGGGTTGAGTTGGATTCTCGAGAATTAAATCTTTTTTAAATCGAGCCTCAAACTCTAAGATGTAATTGGCAAAATGAAGTAGGGCGTTACCTCCTGTGGCGGTTGTTTGCCTTATTGGCGCTTTGCTGTAGGGGTCAAGTTTTATGTCAGCGCGAACTTGAGAAATAAAAATTGCCATGTGACCTCGTTTAGCCAGAGCAATACTCATTTTTTGCATGAACTTAGCTCCAAGAAGGGCGCCTCCTGCTACCTTATGGGCGTCTTCAAAGTTTTTCTTGAGATCGTCCTTCATTATGAGCCCGTCCAGAGAATCTAGTACAAAACAGTACTGGGTTTTGTTTTTATTGTCCCCCACCAACAGTCTCATGAGATCTAGTACGGTCTCGTAGATGTTACTCTCAAAAACAAAACACTTTCCATCTTCCCACTCATCTTCGTTGGTTACGAATTCGACTCCGCTACGATCCCTCATTTCCTTGGGCAGTCGGCCTTCGGCTTTTATGTAAATCCCTCTAGAACTGGGGCGATTTATGAAGTTTTTCAAAACCTCCAAAGCCTCCGAGGTTTTACCGCCTTCGTTCATGCCCGTAAAACGATGAAGTCCGGGACCTAGACCTCCGCCTAGCTCGAAGTCTACATTAAGACTTCCGCTGGAAACCTTGTAGTCAACCTCTTCTTCGTAATTATAGTGATGCTCTTTATTCTCCTTCAGGAAAGATTTTAGAGTTTGATTTGTATCTGTCATTATTTATAAAAATCCCATATTTTTTTAGGGATTTTCTTTTTGGGTGAATTATCCGGTAGGGGGCTATATTTATAGCTAAAAGGAGTATACTTGTCCGAAGCGTGAAAATCTACGTATTTTTTCTTGAGTTGGTATTCGGCCTTGCCTGTGAAGAATAAAATATCATCTCGAGGCTCGCCGAAATCCGCATAAAGCCAAAAATTTACATCAGGATATTTTAGAAAGAGTTTTTTTAGTACTTTATGTTGCTTGGCAAAGCACGAACGATTCCTCAAACACTTAGAGTTGACGAGTCTTTTTAGTATTCTCGGCGAACTACCGGAGAAGGTAAACGAACAAGTGAACTTTTCTACCAACTCTGGATCCAGAGCCACTCCGTCTTCTGTCTTGGAGTAATTTGACACCCATTCTCCGGACTTAAGCTTACGATGCCATGAGGAAAAGGTTGACCCTTTAACGTCAATAGTTTCGGCAAAGTCAACGAGGGATAGGCTTATGTCTTTTTCGCTAAAAGCGATAGCTTCTCGAAGTAGATGATTGGAAATTTTTTCAGCCATTCGATCTTTATAATATACTAAAAGCCTATCAATGTCAAGAACGAAATGAGAAAAGATGATATGTAGTCCACTAGGGGGCAATCTCTTTTTTATTTTTTTTAATTTTAAAAATGGTGGAGGTGGCGGGAGTTGAACCCGCGTGCTGAGCATCTTCAATCATGCACGTCTACAAGTTTAGTTAATTTTTTTTAAAGTTTTGATATTAACATCCAACTTCTTGTTTCAATTATTTACCCCCGCAATGCAGTGGACTCAGTTTGTGATACAAGTAAACTTTTATCTGTGTTGCAGAGAGATGACCTCTCGTCTTCTGTATCTGCGTCCAGAAGGGAAAGGTAGCAGGTGTTTAGGCTGCTAGGGCAAGCCTGCGGCTCTTGAAGCCACGACGCTTTGCAGCGAGGCGGTTCTTGAAGCCTAGGGCTCTGACATGTTTTTTAGCGCCATGTTAGCGTTTTGCACCTTTTAACGAAGCCAAGTGCATCTTCGACTTGCGATGCAAGAATCCAATATCAGTCGAATCCGTTACACCCCCATAAAATTTAAAAGAACAAAATTCCGTATATGTCACAAGAATTACAGACTATATTACACTAACAGACGAATTCTGTCAAGTTAATTTATTTCTTTCCACTTAAACTTCCTAGCGAAATGTTTTCCGGTCGCTTTTTTGATTTAGTTTTTTTAGATTTTACGAAATTATAAATGGAGTCATAACTAGACACGGCGCATATTATTAGTATAAGCCCGATAATCACACTCCACACCTTCCAAGCGGCATAATGGGGCGAAGCGGCTAAAGGGTATTCTTTATGCTCCTTAACGGGTGATATGTCTGATTCTTGTGGGTTATTGGGAGGATCTGAGTTAAATTTTAACATAGATCCGGTGCTGCAAGAGGAAAAGCTCAAAAGAACTGAAATTAAGAATATTTTCATTTTAAATGTTTAATTAACGAACTCTGTTGAATATCTTCAATGGATGAAGTTGCAGGGGGAGCGGGGGTTGTTGTCGGGGCTAAGGTTGTCGGGGCTAAGGTTGT
>TARA_R110000824_G_scaffold401715_1_pt1 | contig 36082 bp, 31 predicted proteins | sample TARA_R110000824 | Tara Oceans TARA_R110000824 (sample SAMEA4397747) | marine metagenome | biome: Polar Biome; feature: [MES] marine water layer (ENVO:01000295) within the mesopelagic zone...; material: water (ENVO:00002006), including particulate matter (ENVO:01000060) such...
GGATTGGGTCCCGGCAACAAGTGCCGGGATGACACTGAATGGTTGGCGAAAGAACGGGCTCAAGCATCAGGTGCGGTTGCTCTGCCCAAAAAGGGGGAGGGTGGGCCTCGAACAAAGACCTGAGAGATACGCGCGCCTTGTCCCCCCGTGCCGTGCCCGACATAATGCCGGCAACCAGAAACGCCGCGTCTTGATGGGAGGCCCCGATGTCCGACGAGATTTTCCCCGTGCCCGCCGAATGGCAGAAGCGCGCGCTGATCGACGATGCGAAATACAAGGAGATGTACAAGGCGAGCGTCAACGACCCGGAAAATTTCTGGCGCCGCGAGGGCCTGCGCATCGACTGGATCAAGCCCTATACGAAGATCAAGAACACCAGCTTCGACACGCACAACGTCTCGATCAGATGGTTCGAGGACGGCACGCTGAATGCCAGCGCCAACTGCATCGACCGCCATCTCGAAAAGCGCGGCGACCAGGTGGCGATCATCTGGGAAGGCGACGATCCGAAGGACCACAAGTCGATCACCTATCGCGAACTGCATGACGCGGTCTGCCGCTTTGCGAACGTGCTGAAGGCGCAGGGCGTCAAGCGCGGCGACCGCGTGACGATCTATATGCCGATGATCCCCGAAGCGGCTTACGCGATGCTGGCCTGCGCGCGCATCGGCGCCATTCATTCGGTGGTCTTCGGCGGCTTCTCGCCCGACGCGCTGGCCGGCCGCATCGTCGATTGCGATTCCAACTGCGTCATCACGGCCGACGAGGGCGTGCGCGGCGGCCGGAAGATTCCGCTGAAGGCCAATACCGACGAGGCGCTGACGAAATGTCCCGGCGTCCGCTCGGTGATCGTCGTCAGGCATACCGGCGGCGATGTCGGCATGACGGCCGGGCGCGACGTCTGGTATGGCGAGGAAGCGGCCAGGGTGCCGGCGACCTGCGCGCCCGAGGAAATGGGCGCCGAAGATCCGCTCTTCATTCTCTACACCAGCGGCAGCACCGGAAAACCGAAAGGCGTGTTGCACACGACCGGCGGCTACATGGTCTATGCGTCGATGACGCATCAATATGTCTTCGATTATCACGATGGCGACATCTACTGGTGCACGGCCGATGTCGGCTGGGTGACCGGCCACAGCTATATTCTCTACGGCCCGCTGGCCAATGGCGCGACGACGCTGATGTTCGAGGGCGTGCCGAACTATCCCGACGCCTCGCGCTGCTGGCAGGTGATCGACAAGCACAATGTCAACATCTTCTACACCGCGCCGACGGCGCTGCGCGCGCTGATGCGCGAGGGCGAGGAACCGGTGAAGAAGACCAGCCGCAAATCGCTCAGGCTGCTGGGCTCGGTCGGCGAGCCGATCAACCCCGAAGCCTGGCTCTGGTATCACCGCGTGGTCGGCGACGGGCGCTGTCCGATCGTCGACACCTGGTGGCAGACCGAGACCGGCGGCATTCTGATTTCGCCGCTGCCCGGCGCGACGGCGCTGAAGCCCGGCTCGGCGACGCGGCCCTTTTTCGGCGTGCAGCCGGTCATCGTCGATGCCGAGGGGAACGTGCAGGAAGGCGCGACGACCGGCAATCTCTGCATCGACGATTCATGGCCGGGCCAGATGCGCAGCGTCTATGGCGATCATCAGCGCTTCGTCGAGACCTATTTCATCCAGTATCCCGGCCGCTACTTCACCGGCGACGGCTGCCGCCGCGACGAGGACGGCTATTACTGGATCACCGGCCGCGTCGACGACGTCTTGAACGTCTCGGGCCACCGCATGGGGACCGCCGAAGTCGAAAGCGCGCTGGTCGCGCATCCGAAAGTCGCCGAAGCGGCCGTGGTCGGCTATCCGCACGACATCAAGGGCCAGGGCATCTATGCCTATGTGACGCTGAATGCCGGCGAGCCCGCATCCGAAGCCCTGCGCAAGGAGCTGGTCCAATGGGTCCGCAAGGAAATCGGCCCGATCGCCTCGCCCGACCTGATCCAGTTCGCGCCGGGTCTGCCCAAGACGCGTTCGGGCAAGATCATGCGGCGTATCCTCAGGAAGATCGCCGAGGACGATTTCTCCAATCTCGGCGACACCTCGACGCTGGCCGACCCCGGCGTGGTGACGGATTTGGTGGACAATAGGCAGAACCGCGCGGGGTGAGATATCCTCCCTGCCCCATTTGTAGTGGCATAGTCAGGCCAGCTCTGATTCAATGGGCCGACCGGCTGACGTTCGTGCATTCACAATCAGTGCGCCACCATATAAGCCGTTGTTTTTACACCAACTTATAGGAGAGCGGCGCAAAATGTCCACGCAAGCACCAAGCTCTCTCGTAGGTGTTGGCCTTTATACGCCCGCCGAGGCATCACGCTTAATAGGCGTGCCAAGTGGAAAAATTGTGCGTTGGCTGCGAGGCCATACGTCCCACGGAAAGCAATACGCGCGCCTTTGGGCGCCACAGATCGATCTGAGCGATGACGAAGTCTATCTAGGATTCCGGGATTTGATGGAGGTGAGGGTCGCCGATGCTTTTATCCAGCGCAAACTCAGCGCCCAAAAAGTAAGGCGTGCCATTGAAATCGCACGAGAGCTAATCGGTGAAGAGCGGCCCCTGTCTACCACGCGATTCCGGACTGATGGCCGGACAGTGTTCTTGCAGGTTCTGGACGAGGAGGGCTCCGATCGCCTGATCGATTTGTTCAAGAGCCAGTTTGCATTCAGAGAAGTGATCGAGCCCAGTCTCAAGAACATTGAGTTTGAAGACGGGGTTCCAGTGAGATGGTGGCCGCTCGGTAAGACTGGCCGAATTGTTCTGGATCCCGATAAATCTTTCGGCGCGCCAATTGAGGCGGAAACAAGCGTACCAACTTCGATTCTTGCGAAAGCTGTGGAGGCCGAGGGCTCAATAGACTCAGTTGCCCGTGTTTGGAGTGTGCCGCAGGCTTCAGTTCGGCGTGCATTGGATTTCCAACGTCAACTCGAGCAAACGCGGGCCGCTTGAAGATATTTTTCGATAACTGCACTTCACCGACTCTTGCCTCAACCCTCAACGGGTTTGTGGAACACTTGGGGCATGAAGCAGTCCATATCAAAGATTTGCCCTGTGGACGCCACGCAACCGATCTTGAATGGATAGAGTATCTGTCCAAGGACAATATCATTTGGATCGTCGTAACCGGTGATGGCCGAATCAGGAAAAACAAGGCTGAGAGAACGGCCTTCAGAACGTCTGGATTGATGGGATTTGTCTTGCATCCCTCGTATCAAAAGACACCCATGCACCAATGTGCGTCTTTTCTAATATGGCGATGGCCTGACATTGAGGACTTGTCGCGTCTGGTCGGCGGTTCAGCACTCTATGAGTTACCCATGAGCAGGACAGCTCGTATAAGGCAGCTGCCGTTCTAACTCATGCCGCTCGTAGCGACATGTCGAAGAATTGGCGAAAAATCTACACGTCCACCGGATATGTCGATCGGATCGCCATTTGCCGACAGGTTTCGTTGCGCCGTGCCTTGCCGACAATAAGGCCGAATCCCCCATCGACTTCCACCTTGTCCGCCCTATGTCTTTTCAGGGCCGGGGCGTTGCGAGAGGAAGTTTCAGATGCGCGGCATCCTGCTCTGGGCGGTCGGCGTGCCGATCCCGATCATCATCCTGATCTATCTGCTGTTCTGAGTTCCGGCCCGCCGGCAGGGCGGCGACGTCGCACCAGCCGGCGCGCCGGCCGCCGTCATAGGCGCGCGCATGGCCCGTCGCGATCATCGCCTGCGCGACATCCGGGTGCGTGGCGCTTGCCACCCGCGCCCGCACACGGCCGCCGAACTTGTCGGTTTCGATGTCGGAAAGCGCGACCGGGCCCTCGCCCAGCAAGCCGATCAGCGCCGCGCGGGCGGCCTGGGCCTTCTCCCGTTCCCTGTCGCATTTGCCCTTGAGTTCCGGCGTGTCGATGCCGGTCAGCCGGACATGCGTCTCGACCGTCTGGCCGAGCCAGATGCGGGCCCTGACCACCAGCGAATCGCCATCGATGACGCGCAGCACCTCGGCCTCGACCGGCCCCGCCAGCCGCCCCGTCGCATGAGCCGGCGACAGCAGGGCGACAAGCGCCAGGATCAGGACGGGGATACGCATACGCCACCCGGGGGGACTGAATTCACGGTTTTAGGAATATAATCTTATTTGCGTCGCAAGGCAAGCCGGCGCGGCCGCCCGGCCGGCATCTTCGGCCGCTCAGAAATCGCTGAGAATGCCCTTCTTCTCCCAGTCGCCGTAGCGCGTCGGCTCGGGGCCCTCGCGGCCGCCGATCTCGCGCGGGCGGGCGGCTTCGGCTGCGGCCGCCGCCTTGCGCCGCGCCTCGGCCTCGGCCAGCGCGCGCTTTGCCGCCGGCGTCAACGGCTTGCAGGGCGGCGCATCGGGCGGCAGGTCACTCTCGGTCATCGGCGGCGGTTCCGGTCTTTCTTGAAGCGGGGCGTGTTGCACTACATATAGAGACGGAACGAGGCGCACGCCAGACGCGGGCGCGATGAGAACAGGACGCGAAATGAACACGGTCAAGACCTTCATGCTGCTCGCCGCATTGACGGCGCTTTTCATGGGGATCGGCTATCTGATCGGCGGCGCCGGCGGCGCGGCGATTGCCTTTGTCGTCGCGGCGGGCATGAACTTCTTCGCCTACTGGAATTCCGACAAGATCGTGCTGCGCATGTACAAGGCGCGCCGCGTCGACGAGACGACGGCGCCGAATTATTACCGCATCGTCGCGCGGCTGGCGCAGAATGCCGGCATCCCGATGCCGGCGACCTATATCGTCGATTCGCCGCAGCCCAACGCCTTCGCAACCGGCCGCGATCCCGAACATGCGGCGGTGGCGGCGACCAGCGGGTTGATCGAAATGCTGACGCCCGAGGAACTGGCCGGCGTGATGGCGCATGAACTGGCCCACATCAAGAACCGCGACACGCTGACCATGACGGTGACGGCGACGATTGCCGGCGCGATTTCGATGCTGGCCAATTTCGCGCTCTTCTTCGGCGGCAACCGCAATGCGCCGGGCGGCTTCATCGGCGTGCTGGCGCTGGCGATCCTGGCGCCGATGGCGGCCGCACTGGTACAGATGGCGATCAGCCGCACGCGCGAATATGGCGCCGACCGCGGCGGCGCCGAGATTTCCGGCAACCCGCTCTGGCTCGCCTCGGCGCTGGAGCGCATCGAGGGCGCGGCGCGGCGCACCCGCAATGCCGGCGCCGAAAGCAATCCGGCGACGGCGCATATGTTCATCATCAATCCGCTGAACGGCGAGGGCCGCGACAATCTGTTCTCGACCCATCCGGCAACCGGCAACCGCGTTGCCGAACTGCGCAAGCTGGCGCAGGCGATGGCCGCCGGCAGGGCGCAGGGCTGAGCGCCGGCCTTCCGCTTTGTGTTGACGCGGGGCCTGTGCTCTAACCTCGCCCCATGAACGATATTCCCGCCGCCAATACCGTTGCGCCGGGCCTCGCCGCAAGGCGCGGCGCCGCCGAGCTGCTGGGCGCGGTGCTGACGCGCCGGCGCCCGCTCGACGAAGCGATCACCGTGGAAATGGCGACCGGGCATCTGGCCGCGGCGAGCCCGCGCGACCGCGCCTTTGCCCGCCAGATCGCCGCCACCACCCTGCGCCGCCTCGGCACCATCGACCATGCGATCGGCAGGCTGCTCGACAGGGAATTGCCCAAGCGCGCCGGCGCGACGCAGAACATCCTGCGCGCCGGCGCGGCCGAGATGCTGTTTCTCGGCGTCGCGCCGCATGCCGCCGTGTCGATGGCGGTGGAGGCCGCCGCCCGCGACGGCGCGGCGCGGCATTTCAAGGCGCTGGTCAATGCGGTGCTGCGCCGGCTGTCGCGCGAGGGCGCCGCGCTGATCGATAATCTCGACACGGAACATCTCGACACGCCGGACTGGCTCTGGACGAGCTGGTGTGCCGCTTATGGCGAAGCGACGACGCGAGCGATCATCCGCGCCCATTATGCCGATCCGCCGCTCGACCTTTCGGTCAAGCGCGACAGCGAGCGTGCGCATTGGGCAGAGACGCTGGGCGCCGAACTGCTGCCGACCGGGACGCTGCGCCTTGCGGGCGCCGGCCGCATCGAGGAATTGCCGGGTTTTGCCGACGGCGCCTGGTGGGTGCAGGACGCGGCCGCCGCGCTGCCGGCGCTGCTGCTCGGCGATGTGGCGGGCCGCGACGTGCTCGATCTCTGCGCCGCGCCGGGCGGCAAGACGGCCGAACTGGCCGCGCGCGGCGCGCGCGTGACGGCGCTCGACCGCTCGGCGCCGCGCCTCGAACGGCTGAAGGAGAATCTCGCCCGGCTCGGCCTCGAAGCCGAGAGCGTTGTCGCCGATGCGGCCGAATATGCGCCGGGCCGGACCTGGGAGCGGATCCTGCTCGATGCGCCCTGTTCGGCGACCGGCACGGCGCGGCGCCATCCCGATGTGCTGCATCTGAAATCGCCGGCCGACCGCGACAAGCTGATCGTGCTGCAGGCGCGCCTGATCGCGCGCGCGGCCGAGCTGCTGGCGCCGGGCGGCACGCTCGTCTATTGCACCTGTTCGCTGGAACCGGAAGAAGGCGTCGAACGCATTGAGGCCTTTCTGGCGGCGCGGCCCGACTTCGCGCGTCAACCGATCGCGGCAGACGAGATCGCCGGCGCGGCCGGATGGCTGACAGAAGCCGGCGACCTGCGCACCCTGCCTTCGCATCTGGACGGGCGCGGCGGGCTCGACGGCTTCTATGCGGCGCGGCTGACGCGGCGCGGCTGAACCTGCCCGGCCGAAAGGGGGGCTTTCCAATTGACGGCACGGGCAGCGATGGGCAGTCTGGCCCGCGCCCCATTCCGAGGATCGAACGACTTGTCCGACAGTACCGCCAGCCCCGTGACGCCCGAGACATGCATGATCTGCGGCGGCACGCAATTCACGGCCCTCGGCGCGCACAAGGGCCACCACATATTTCGCTGCACGGAATGCGGCTTCGGCTTCGTCCATCCGATGCCGACCGGCGCCGACGTCGCCGCGATCTACGACAATTACGGGCCGAGCATCAGCTACACCAGGAAGGCGAGGAAGAAAGTCGCCCGCTCGCGCAAGCGCCTGAAACGCTACATGCATCTGGCGAAAGGCAATCGCTTCATCGATCTCGGCTGCAACATCGGAACGACGGTGGAAGCCGCCCGCGAACTCGGCCTCGACGCGCATGGCATCGACATCGATCCGGCAAGCGTCGGCGGCGCCAAGCGGATTTTCCCCGGCGGGAAATATCATGCCGGCCCCATCGAAAGCCTGCCGCCCGAATGGGGCATGTTCGACTTCGCCTTCTCGACCGAGGTGATCGAACACATTCCCGACCCGCATGCCTATTTCGAGGCGCTCGCGCCGCGCCTCGCGCCCGGCGCATTGCTCTATCTCACCACGCCCGATGCCGGCCATTGGCGCGTGCCGGCGAACTTTCCCGACTGGGACCAGGTCTTCCCGCCGCATCACATTCTTTATTTCACGAAGGATTCGATGACGCGCTTTCTCGACCGGCACGGCTTCGACGTGATCCGTTTCGTCTGGAGCCTGAAGCCCGCGCTGAAGGTGCTGGCGCGCAAGCGCTGAACCGTCAGCCTTCGGCGACGCGGCCGGCCATTTCGACCGGCACGAAGAGATAATCGGCCGACCCCTCGAAACCGCTCACCGGCTGCATCCGGTAGGCATCGTGTTCGCGCGTCTTGAAGATTCGGTAGTCGAGCGGCGCCAGCGCGGCGAAGATCTCCTCCGGCGCGGCGCCGGCCCGTTCGAGCGCCGGCTGCGCCACCTCGATCATCACCACCGGCCGGAAGCGCGCCAGCGTCGCGGCCGCGCCGCGCAGGAAATGCGGTTCCCAGCCCTCGATATCGACCTTGATGAAATCGAGCCGCGCGAGCCCCTGTTCGGCCGCGAAGGCATCGAGCGTGGTCAGCGCGATCTGCTGTTCGATGGTCGTCCGCCCGCTGATCTCGGCGCCGATATGGGCCAGCCCGAAACCGACCGAGCCGCGCTTCTTGAGCGGCAGGCTGAGGGTCTCGCTGCCGGGCCGGTCGGAAAGGCCGAGCGGCACCACCACGACATTGCGGAAGCCGCGCAGCCGCAGCACGGGCCGCAGGATCGACAGCGCATAGGCGCCGGGTTCGAAGGCATAGACCCGGCCCTTCGGCGCCAGCCGGGCAAACAGCTTGGCGAACTGACCCGAATGCGCGCCGACATCGACGATCACGGCATCGGACGGGATCAGCCCGGCCACCCGTTCGCCGAAATCGCGGTGATACTGATAGGCCAGCGCCTTGAAGAAATGCGCGGCCCAGGTCAGCCGCTGGCGGAAACTCAGCCTCGGACCGGGCTGCCGGGATGACGACGTCAAGGATCCCCCTTTTGGACTCGGCAGGCGCTCAAGTCCGCTCATTCTTGCGCCCCGGGAATCTAGCTGTTAATCACTGGATTCAGAAGCCGAAACTGCGGCATCACGCCATCTCCGCCGAATGGCGGCCATGCGAGAGTCTCCCCATGAGCGGCATCAAGATTGCCCCCTCGATTCTGGCCTCCGACTTCGCCCGCCTCGGCGAGGAGGTGCGCGCCATCACCGAGGCCGGCGCCGACTACATCCATGTCGACGTGATGGACGGGCATTTCGTGCCCAACATCACCATCGGCCCCGATGTGGTGAAGGCGCTGCGCCCGCATTCCGACAAGGTCTTCGACGTGCATCTGATGATTGCGCCGGTCGATCCCTATATCGACGCTTTCGCCAGCGCCGGCGCCGACATCATCACCTTTCATCCCGAAGCGGGCCCGCATCCCCATCGCACGATCCAGGCGATCCGGGCGGCCGGCTGCAAACCCGGCCTCTCGCTCAATCCCGGCACGCCGCTCGAAATGCTCTGGCCGCTCATCGGCGACATCGACCTGGTGCTGGTGATGTCGGTCAATCCGGGCTTCGGCGGACAGAGCTTCATCGAGAGCCAGCTGCCGCGCATCGAAACCATCCGTAAACGGATCGATGCGTCGGGTCACACGGTCGATCTCGAGGTCGATGGCGGGATCAATTTCGAGACCGCGCCGCGCGCCATCGCCGCCGGCGCCAATGTGCTGGTGGCCGGCACGGCGACCTTCAAGGGCGGCCCGTCGGCCTATGCACGGAACATCGCGACATTGCGTGGCGCGCGCTGAAGCGCGCCCGAACCCCTGTCCGGAGGCGGCCGTTGGTCCATGACCGGTGAAGGCGCGAAGACCGACCGGGAGAGCAAGACGCAGGCGCTGGCACGCGCCGGCGCGGCCTCGGGCAATCGCGCCATCGATCTGGCCGCCGCCGCCGCCCTCCGCATCCGCGACGCCGTGCTCGCCCGTGCCTTCGGGACCTGGGCCTATGGCCAGACGCTGCGCGGGCCGATGCCCGATCACATGGTGCTCTATCCGCTCGATCTCCGGCCCGGCCGCACCTCGAAGGCCGATGCGCTGTTTCAGGGCTTGTGGTTCCTGCCGGGCGGCCAGCTGCGCGCGCCCGGCGCCTCCTCGCCCTTCGCCGCCGATCCGCCCAGCGAGCGCTGGGCCGAGGAGCTGCACGGCTTTTCCTGGCTGCGCCATTTCACCACCGCCCATGCGGCCGGCACCGGCGATGCGGCGCGCGCCTATGCCCAGAAGCTGGTCGCCGACTGGATCGCGACCGAGGGCGAATGGCACCCCATCGCCTGGCGGCCGCAGGTGATCGGCCGCCGCCTGACCTCATGGGTGGCCAATGGCGCGCTGATCATCGATGGCAGCGAACTGGTCTATCGTTCGACGCTGCTGCGCAACATGGCCCGCCAGGCCCGCCACCTGGCCCGCGTGGCCGCCATGGCGCCGGCCGGCGAACCGCGCATCGTGGCCGCGATCGGCCTGGCCTTTTCGGGCCTCTGCCTGTCGGAAGGCCACAAGCGCCTGAAGAAGGGCACCCGACTTCTCTGCCGCGAACTCGACCGCCAGATCCTGCCCGATGGCGGCCATGTCAGCCGCAACCCCTCGGCGCAATTGTCGATCCTGCTCGACCTGCTGTCGCTGCGCGAGGCGCTGACGACGCGCCGCATAGAGGTCCCCAAGCCGATCCGCGACGCGATCGACCGGATGACGCCGATGCTGCGCTTCTTCCGCCATGGCGACGGCCGGCTGGCGCTCTTCAACGGCTCGACCGAAGGCCCGGAAGGCGCGATCGACGCGGCGCTGGAACGCGACGACGCCAAGGGCCGCCCCTTCGGCTATGCGCCGCATTCGGGCTATCAGCGCCTGGCCGCCGGCCCGACCGGCCTTGTCGTCGATGCCGGCAAACCGCCGCCCGGCCCCTTCAGCCACGAGGCCCATGCCGGCTGCCTCTCCTTCGAGATGAGCGTCGGCCGCGCCCGCATGGTCGTCAATTGCGGCGCGACCAAGGTGCTGGGGCCGGACTGGGAGGCGGCCAGCCGCGCCACCGCGGCCCATTCGACGCTGGTGCTGGCCGACACCTCCTCGGCGCGGATGCTGCGCGGACGGCTTTCGCGCGCCTTGCTGGGCGCCCGCATCATGGACGGGCCGCGCCGGGTCGAGAGCCGCCGCAACGAGAACGAGGCCGGCACCTGGCTCGACATGACCCATGACGGCTATGCCGGCAATTTCGGCCTGCTGCACCGCCGCCGCCTGTTCCTGTCGGCGACCGGCGAGGATCTGCGCGGCGAGGACATGCTGGAGGAAGCGCCGCCGCTGCGTGCCCTGCCCTGGCAGCGCGGCTACTGGACGCGCCCGCCCGCCGATCCCGGCTTCGCGATCCGCTTCCATCTCCATCCCGACGCCAAGGCCTCGCTGGCGCATGACCGCTCGAACGTGCTGGTGATGCTCTCCAATGGCGATGGCTGGCAGTTCCGCGCCCGCACGGCAGGCGGCGAATGCGAGATCGCGATCGAGGAAAGCGTCTATCTCGGTTCCGGCGACACGACGCGCCGCGCCGACCAGGTGGTGGTGACCGGCAAGGTGTTTCGCGGCGAGGCACGGATCAACTGGGCCTGGCGCAGGCTGTCGACCCGCAATGCCGGCCGCGTCCGCGAGGCCGATGCCGAGGTGCCGGAACTGCCGGATCTCTAGGCTTTCTTTTCCGGTTTCATCACGATCTGACTCTGGGTGACGACGGCACAGAGGCGGCCGTCGCCCCGCGTGATTTTCGTCTGCCAGACCATCAGCCGCCCGCCCCTGTGGAAGGGCTCGCAACTGGCCGTCGCGACATCGCCGAGCGGCACGGGGGCGAGGAAATTGCTCTTGCTCTCGACCGTCGTGGTCGAGGCACCCTGGGGCAGGTTCAGCACCGTCGCGACCGCGCCGACCGTATCGGCAAGGGACATGATGGCGCCGCCATGCAGGATGTCGGGAATGGTGCAGAGCGCCTTGCGCACCGCCAGCCTTGCCACCACAAGCTCCGGTTTTGCCTCGACAATTTCGATCCCGAGCAGGTTGGCGAAGGGCAGATCGGAAATATCCATCGGCTGGCTCATGCGGGCGGTCCTTGCAGGCTGGAGGGCGTTTCACGCAAACCTAGCCCGGCGGCGGGCCAGTTCCGATAACCACTGAGGTAATGCCGATGGAGCCAAATTGCGGCCGCCGCCTTGGCGCACCCGGCCGTTTCGTGCTATCGCCCCGCCATCCCCGACCTCCTGACCGGAACCTCCCATGACCGCCGCAAAACCCCATCCCGCCGCCGCCGACATCCAGCGCGTCCGCCGCGCCCTGCTTTCGGTTTCCGACAAGACCGGGCTGATCGACTTCGCCCGGGCGCTGCACGGGGCGGGCGTCGAACTGGTCTCGACCGGCGGCACCGCAAAGGCGATCAAGGATGCGGCCCTGCCGGTGAAGGACGTGGCGGATCTGACGGGCTTCCCCGAAATGATGGACGGGCGGGTGAAAACACTGCATCCAAAAGTACATGGCGGTCTGCTGGCGGTGCGCGACGATGCGGCCCATGCCGCCGCAATGAAGGAACACGGGATCGGCGCCATCGACCTGCTGGTCGTCAATCTCTACCCTTTCGAGGCGACGGTCGCGAAGGGCGCGGCTTACGACGAATGCGTCGAGAACATCGATATCGGCGGCCCGGCGATGATCCGCGCCGCGGCCAAGAACCACGCCTATGTCGGCGTGATCGTCGATGCGCGCGATTATGGCGCGGTCATCGACGAGATCAGTGCCAGGGGCGGCACCTCGCTGGCGCTGCGCTCGCGCCTCGCCCAGAAGGCCTATGCGCGCACCGCCGCCTATGACGCCGCGATCTCGAACTGGTTCGCCGATGCGCTGGGCGAAACGGCGCCCGCCTACCGCGCCTTTGGCGGCAGCCTGAAACAGACGCTGCGCTATGGCGAGAACCCGCATCAGGTCGCCAGCTTCTACGTGACCGGCGAGAACCGCCCCGGCGTCTCGAACGCGGTGCAGCTGCAGGGCAAGGAACTGTCCTACAACAACATCAACGATACCGACGCGGCCTTCGAACTCGTCGCCGAATTCGATCCCGGCATCGCGCCTGCCATTGCCATCATCAAGCACGCCAATCCCTGCGGCGTCGCAACCGGCACGACGCTGGCCGACGCCTACCGCAAGGCGCTGGCCTGCGATCCGGTTTCGGCCTTTGGCGGCATCATCGCATCGAACCGTCCGCTCGACGGCGAGACGGCCGAAGAGATCGCACGCATCTTCACCGAGGTAATCATCGCGCCCGATGCCGACGAGGACGCGCGCCGCATCATCGGCGCAAAGAAGAATCTGCGTCTGCTGATCACCGGCGGACTGCCGGACGCGGGTACCCCCGGCCTCAATTTCAAGGCGGTCGCCGGCGGCATGCTGGTGCAGTCACGCGACAATGGCCGCGTCGACGCGCTGGATCTCAAGGTCGTCACGAAGCGCGCGCCGACACCGCAGGAAATGATCGACCTCAAATTCGCCTTCCGTGTCTGCAAGCACGTCAAGTCGAATGCGATCATCTATGTGAAGGACGGCGCCACCGTCGGCATCGGCGCCGGCCAGATGAGCCGCGTCGATTCAGCCCGCATCGCCGCGCGCAAGGCGCAGGACGCGGCCGACGCCGCCGGCGAGAAGACACCGGCCACCATCGGCTCGGTCGTCGCCTCCGACGCCTTCTTTCCCTTCGCGGACGGATTGCTTTCGGCCGCCGAAGCCGGCGCCACGGCCATCATCCAGCCCGGCGGCTCGATGCGCGACGATGAGGTGATCGCCGCAGCCGATGACAAGGGCCTCGCCATGGTGATGACCGGGATGCGTCACTTCCGGCATTGAGGCCATCAAGGCTCAGAGCTTCGTGATCTCGACCGCGACGCGACCATGCAGCGCCGTGAAGGCGATGTAGCGATATTCGACGCCATGCGCCTCGACGAATTCCTTCCAGGCGCGGAACTCGTGTTTCTGCCAGTTGGGATAGTTGAAATATTCGTCGAACTTGATGATCGTGCCGACCTGCAGCCGGTCCTTCATCAAGGCCAGCACGTCACGTGTCGAGGAATAGATGTCGCAATCCATGTGCAGAAAGCCGACCTTGTCGGCATGCGCATCCTTCCAGACCGGGATCGTGTCGCTGAACCAGCCCTTGTGCAATTCGACATTCTTCGGGACCTTGGGCAACGAACCGCCGCGATCGAAGGTGCCGGCCGCTTCCGTGTGCCCGGACCAGTCTTCGGGCAGGCCCTCGAAACTGTCGAAGCCGTGCACGGTGCCTTTGTGGACCGCAGCAATCTCGGCGATCGAACCGCCATCGGCAACGCCGAATTCGAGCACGGCACCCGCGGGCGCGTTCTTGACGCAATATTTCAGCATCTTGGTCGCATCTTCGAAGATCACCGCATCGCCCATCTGCGCCTCGGCATAATCGGCCGATTGTGCCCGCGCGCGCATCTGCAGTTCATAGAGAATATTGCGGGCGAAATACTTGTAGTAGAAGCGACGGACCAGCCGTTCCGAGAATGATTTCTTGGCCATGAGCACGTACCCCCGAATGCGCAGCGAGTAACTTGAACCAGTGGATAAACGGACAGGCCCGAAAGCGCAACGGCGCTAGTGGAGAACCGCCGACGAGCGCTCCTCCCGGACAAAGAGAAGGCCGATCAGCCCGGCAAGGATCAGCGGCACGACGACCATCAGGCCGAAGCGCTGGTTCTGCGTCATCGTTGTCACGATACCGATAAAGAGCGGCGCGACCCAGGCCGTCGCCTTGCCGACCAGCGCGAAGAGGCCGAAGAACTCCGTCATCATTTCACGCGGGCTGATCCGCGCCATCATGGTCCGGCTCGACGCGATCACGGGCCCGACGGACAGCCCGAAGAGACCGACGGTGAGCAGAAAGAGCTGCTGCGGCAGCGTGGTGAAGGCGCCCGCATCCGCCGCCACCTGCACCTCGATCACATAGAAGATCCTGTCCCGGTCGAAGGACAGCAGCATGAGGAAAGTTCCGATCACGCCGAGCAGCGCCCAGACCAGCGTCCGCTTCGAGCCGATCTTCAGATCGACCCAGCCGCCCACGAAAGCGCCGAAAGCGGCAAAGAGCGTCACCCAGATGCCGTAGACCGCCATCTCCATCGCGCCCCAGCCGAAAATCCCGGCGGCGAGAATGCCGCCGAAAACGAAGATCGCCGTCATGCCGTCATAAAAAAGCATGCGCGCGAACAGATAGAGCGCGACATTGCGGAAATGGCGCACGGCGCGCAGTGTCGCGACGAGACGCTGCAATCCTTCACGCGCCGCCTGCATGCGGCCGAGGCCGCGGCTCCTCTGGTCCGGCACGAGAAACAGCAGCGGCAGCATGAAGACGGCAAACCAGAGGCCCGAGATCGGCCCGATGATGCGGTCGGTTTCATGGGCTTCCTTCGAGAGGCCGAATATCGGCTCGGAAGGAATGAAGGAGGCCTCCACCTCACCCGGCAATTGCAGCAGGATCAGCACCAGCACAAGCGCGACGATCGCGGCAAGCTGGCCGACGCCGATGCCGATGCCTGAGAGCAGACCGATCCGCCGGTCCGACGCGATGGTCGGCAGCATGGCATTGGCGAAGATGATCGTGAATTCCATGCCGATGGCGGCGACGACAAGCGCGATCATGACCGGGAGCAGCGGCGTTCCCGGCACCGCGAACCAGAGTGCGAAGCAGCCCGCCGCGCAAATCAGCGTGGTGACGACGATCCAGGGTTTGCGCGGCCCCGCCGCATCCGCCATCGCGCCGAGCAGCGGGCTCAAAAGCGCAATCGAAATGCCGGCCGCTGCCTGCACATAGCCCCAATAGGCCTGACCCTCGATCGGGTTGGCGGCCAGTACCTGCGTGAAGAAAGGCGGAAAGAGAAAGATGGTGATGAGCGAGAAATAAGTCTGGTTCGCCCATTCATAGAGAACCCAGGCGCCCTGCGCGATATTGGAGGCGGGTTCGGGCCCGCCCGTATCATGCGGCGGCTGCAATTCCGGCACCGCGCCCTCGATCACCGCGTTCAATCCACCGCCTCCGCGCGTTCTTCCTTGACGAAGAACATGCCGGCAAGGCCGAGCCCGAGCAGCAGAAGGATCGAGGCAAAGCCGATGCGCTGACTCTGGAACACATGCGTCGCAACACCGACCAGCAACGGCCCGAGAAACGCCGTCGCGGTGCCCGACAGCGCATAGATGCCGAAGAATTCCGACATCTTGGAGACCGGCGCAATGCGCGCCAGCATGGTGCGGCTGTTGGCATAGGCCGCCGTGATGCAGATCGCGACGATGAGCACGACGATCAGATACATCAGTTCCGGCAGCGTCGCGAAGAAGGGCAGGTTCCAGACCGGCGGCGCGGTTGCCGGATCGTGCGGGATGAAGAAGAACATTTCGGTCGGTGTCATCGAGATCGCCAGCACCAGACCGACACAGGTCCCGCCGATCGAAACGATGATCGCGCGCTTCGAACCGAACCTGTCGTCGAGCCAGCCGCCGAAAATGCCGCCCGCTACCGCAAAGACCGACAACACGATGCCGTAGACCGTCAGCGTCAGCACATCCCATTTGAAAACGCCGGCCGCATAGACGCCGCCGAAAATCAGCACTGCGGTCTTGCCGTCATTATAGAACATGCGCGCCGCCAGATAGATGGCGATATTCCGGTAATGCCTGAGCTTCTTGACCGTGCCGACGACGGAGCCGATGCCGCGCCGGATCGCCGTGCCGACCGGAACCCCCGAACCCGAGACATCCGGCGTCCAGAGCAGCAACGGCAGCGTGAAGAGGAACATCCAGACCGCGACGATGGGGCCCGAGATGCGGCTGTTCTCATGAGCGGCCGCTTCGATGCCGAAAAGCGGCGCCGCGGGCACGAAGCCCCAGCCGACGACGCCGGGCAGCACGAAGGCCCAGAGCATGAAACAGAGAATGAGCAGCGCGCCGGCATTGCCGAGCGCAAGGCCGAGGCCCGACAGAAAGCCGATCCGTTCATGCGGCGCGACCGCCGGCAGCATCGAGTTGTGAAAGACGGCGGAAAATTCGAAGGCGACCGCGATCAGCACGATCAGCACCGCGATGGTCAGGATCGAAAGCCCCTCGCCGCCGGGCATCGCCCACCAGAGCGCGAAGATCGCCGGCACCATCAGCGCGACAAAGAAGGCGATCCAGGGCTTGCGCCGCCCGCCCGTATCGGCGATGGCGCCGAGGACGGGGCCGAGACAGGCGATGAAGAAACCGGCGACGCCGTTGATGTTGCCCCAGATCGCCTGGCCGCGCACCGGATCGCCGACCACGACGTTCGAGAAGTAAGGAGAAAAGATATAGATCGTGATCAGAATGACGTATGGGTTGCGCGCCCATTCGAAGACGGCCCAGCTCCATTGCCCGAGCCCGTTTGCGGCATCGGCACCCGTGGCCGACAGGAGCTGCGCGCTGACCTGGCCCGGCACCTGAATGCGCAAGGGCTCGTCGTCTGCTGCACGGTTGTGGGAATCCAACGCTCCGCCCCCCTCTTATGCCCGGTCCCGCGACACCGCGAACCGATTTCGTTTGCGCAAGTGGAGCATGATTGGCCGGACCTTGGAAGCCGCCGGATCAGGCGGCCATGCCGCAGCATTTCTTGTATTTCTTGCCTGACCCGCAGCTGCAGGGATCGTTGCGGCCGATCTTTTCGACATGGCGCGGCCGCGCGCCCATGATGCCGTCGACATAGTACCAGCGGCCGTCGTGACGCCGGAAGCTGCTGGTTTCATGGTGAAGCCGCTTGTCGCCGGCTTGCGTGTAATGAGCGACGAATTCGACGACGCCTTCCGCCTCGCCCGGGCCGCCGCCCTGCGTGTGACGGATTTCAAGGCCGGTCCATTCGCTGGCCGCCGCCCAGTCGGCCGCCCCCTTGCGGTCGAAATCTTCACGCGTGCCCGGCAGCAGGGTTTCTTCCAGATAGTCAATATTGCCGGTCGCAAAGGCCGAATAGCGCGAACGCATCAGCGCCTCGGGCGTGGACGGCAGCTTGGCGCCCGTGAGGCAAGGCTCGCAGCAGGCCGAAAAGACAAGACCCGAGCCGCAGGGGCAGGCAGCCGAACCGGAGATCATGAAGTGCACCCTTCCTGGCGGCCCTGCGGCCAAAGAAAAAGCCGCCTTGCGGCGGCTTCGTAAATCTGGAGCGGGCGATGAGATTCGAACTCACGACCCCAACCTTGGCAAGGTTGTGCTCTACCCCTGAGCTACGCCCGCATCCGGATCAACCGGGCGCCTGAAGACAGCCGCCCGCCTGTGAGGGCGGTTTTATGGCCTATCGCCAGAACCAATGCAAGGCCCTTGTTTTCTGCCGGAAATCCGCCCGCTGCCGGCGCTTGCACCGTCGTCCCGCCCATGCCAATCAGGAGCCATGCATGACGAAGCGACCCCGAAACTGACCACCAGCGCCGGCTTTCTCGCCTGGCTCGAGGCACAGGGCATTGCCCATGAAACCCGGACCCATCCGGCGCTCCATACGGTCGAGGAGGCGCAGGCGCATCGCGCCGCCTGGCCGGAAGCGGCGCGCGCCGGCGGCTTCTGCAAGAACCTGTTTCTGAAGGACAGAAAGGGCCGCCTCTGGCTGATCGTGACGCTGGAGGAGCGCGAGCTGAAGCTCAACAGCCTTTCGAAACCGCTGGGCAGCGCCCGGCTTTCCTTTGCCAGCGCCGATCTGATGGACGAGGTTCTGGGCGTGCGCCCCGGCTCGGTGACGCCTTTCGCGCTGGTCAACGACCGCCAGGAACAGGTGACCGTGGTACTCGACGCGCCGATGCTCGATCACGAGCGGCTCAACTACCATCCGCTCGAAAACACCGCGACGACGGCGCTTTCCCGCGCCGACTTCATGGCGTTCCTCGAAATCACGGGCCACAGGCCGGTGATCCTCGATCTCGTCGAAGCCGCAGGCTAGATCCGGCCGAGCCGCAACAGCCAGACGGCGAGCAGCGGCATCAGCACCAGCTCTGCCGCCAGCGAATTGACGATCTCGGCCGCCAAGACGACCGACGGGTCGGGCGCCGAAAAGCGCGCCATGCCGCCGATGAAGATCGCCGCGAGGACCAGCAATATCCCTTGCGTGAAGCGAACGGGGTTGCTGGCGGCGAAAATCAGGAAAAGTCCGGCCGCCGCGAAGAGCCCGCCAAAGAACCGGACGTGATTGTCGATCATCCGGTATTGCTCCTCATCGGTAACCAGGAGGAAGGGCCGCTCGTCGAGCCAGCCCATGGTCGGAATGCCGCCCAGCGCCACATTGAGTCCGAGAAAGACGATCAAGACGCCGCACAGGACAAGAACGGCGCGGAACGCGGTCATGGACATCGGAATCCCCCATTTGATTGCCGCATGCAGACCCATAAATGGGAAGGCCGGGGTGCATTGCATCCCCTGACGCGAAAAATCGACGCTTTCTTGCGCCCCCTGCGTCCGACCGCTAAACCATTGTTTCGAAACGCCGCCGCTCCATCTTATGCGGCAGAACCAGAAAAGAAGGCCCGGACCGCCCATGGAACCGATCATCGGACAAGGCAATGCCGCCGCAGACAGCCTGATCGTCGACACCACCACCCAGACATTCGCCCGCGACGTGCTCGACGCCTCGCGCGATGTCCCGGTGATCGTCGACTTCTGGGCGCCATGGTGCGGCCCCTGCAAGCAGCTGACCCCGATCCTCGAAAAGGCGGTGCTGGCGGCACGCGGCGCGGTGAAACTGGTCAAGATGAACATCGACGATCACCCCGAAGTTGCGCAGCAATTGCGCGTCCAGTCGATCCCGGCCGTCTTCGCCTTCAAGAACGGACAGCCGGTGGACGGCTTCATGGGCGCGATGCCCGAGAGCCAGGTCAAGTCCTTCATCGAAAAGCTGGCCGGCGGCCTCGCTCCTTCGCCGGCCGAGGAGTTGATCGAAATGGCGCAGGCAGCACTGGCGGCCGGCGACCTGTCGCGCGCGGCGCAGGGTTTCGCACAGGCCGTCCAGGAAGAGCCCGGCCATCCGGCCGCCGTCGGCGGGCTGGCGCGCTGCTATATCGAGGCCGGCGATCTCGACCGGGCCCGCCAGACACTGGCGCTGGTCCGACCCGATGGAAAGAACGACCCGGCCTTCACCGCAGCCGAAGCAGCGCTGTCGCTGGCCGAAAAGGCGGCCGAGCTTGGCGACGTATCGGAACTGATCGCGCGGCTCGAAGCCAATCCGAAGGATCATCAGGCGCGTTTCGATCTCGCCCTGGCGCTGAATGCGGCCGGCGAACGCGAGCGCGCCGTGGAGGAACTGCTGATCATCGTCGAATACGACCGCAAATGGAACGATGAGGCTGCACGCAAGCAACTCGTCGAATTCTTCGAAGCCTATGGACCGAAAGACGAGGCAACGCTGAGCGGACGCCGCCGCCTTTCCTCCATTCTGTTCAGCTAGGCAGGATATGGGGCCCACCGAGCGATACCGGACGACCGCGGACCTGCCGGGAACCATCCCGGTCTTTCCGCTTGCGGGCGCGATCCTGCTGCCGCGCGGACAATTGCCGCTCAACATCTTCGAACCGCGCTATCTGAAGATGATCGACGATGCCATTCGCGGCGACCGCATCATCGGCATGGTACAGCCCGATGGCGACGAAGCGATCATTGCCTCGCAGATCGAAGGCAGGAAGCCGCCGCTCTGCACCATCGGTTGTGCCGGCCGCATCACCTCCTTCGCCGAAACCGATGACGGACGCATGGTCATCACCCTGACCGGCATCTGCCGCTTTCGCCTTGTCGCCGAACTGCCCGCGATGACGCCCTACCGGCAGTTCGAGATCGACTGCGATCCCTTCGCCGACGATCTGACGCCGGGATACGGACAGGACGAGGTCTCCCGCGATCGTCTGCTCGAAATCCTGAAGGAATATCTCGACACGCATGGGCTGCAGGCCGATTGGCGCGCCATCAAGCTGTCGTCGAATGAATCGCTGGTCAACTCGCTCTGCACCATCAGCCCCTACGGACCGCGCGAGAAACAGGCGCTGCTCGAGGCACAGACGCTCGAGGACCGCAACCAGATGCTGATTGCCCTGACCGAGAAAGCCTTGCGTGAACTCTCGCCGGGCGATGCAACCGTGCAATAGCAGGACGGAAACAGGAAACATGACCGACAGTAAGGAAAATGCGCGCGCGACCCGGATGGAGGTCGATCCGAAGCTGCTGGAAATCCTGGTCTGTCCGGTGACCAAGACGACGCTGCGCTACGATCGCGAGAAGCAGGAACTGATCTCGGAGAAGGCACGTCTCGCCTTCCCGATCCGCGACGGCATTCCGATCATGCTGGTCGACGAGGCCCGGTCGCTGGACGATGCCTGAAGCCCCGACGCCCGGCACGGCACCCTGGCCGACCGACATCAAGCTCAGAAAATCGGAACGCCTGATCGAAATTGCCTTCGACGACGGCGCGCGCTTTCGTCTGGAGGCGGAATATCTGCGTGTCGAGAGCCCCTCGGCCGAAGTGCAGGGGCACGGCAGCGGCCAGAAGAAGACCGTGCCGGGCAAGGCCGGCGTCGCCATCACCGGGCTCGAACCTGTGGGCAACTACGCCATCCGCATTCTTTTCGACGACGGCCACGACACCGGTCTCTTCACCTGGGAGACGCTCTACCGCCTCGGCCGCGACCGCGAGAAGATCTGGACCGACTATCTGACCGCACTGGAGCGGCAGGGATTGAGCCGCGACTGATCAGACCGCCTCGCCCTTCAGGAGCCGTGGCAGATCGCCGACGGCACCGCCGGCATGGCGCATGAAGAAGCGCCGCAGCGGCGGCAGCTCGTTGACGATCCCGAGCCCGAGATCCCGGGCAAGACGCAGCGGGCCGATGTCGTTGGAAAAGAGCCGGTTGAGACCGTCCATCAGCAGCGACAGCGCCACATTGTCGAAACGCCGCCAGCGCTGGTAGCGCTCCAGCACGTCGAGCGCACCGATATCGAGACCGAGCCGGGCGGCATCGACGACGACCTCGGCCGCCGCCGCAACATCGCGCAGCCCGAGATTGAGTCCCTGCCCCGCGATCGGGTGGATGCCATGTGCGGCATCGCCGACCAGCGCAAGGCGCGGACGGACATAGTCGCGCGCCAGTTGCAGCGTCAACGGATAGGACCAGCGCGGGCCGACCGGCGCACATTGACCGAGATAGTCGCCGAAGCGGGCGCGCATCTCTTCGGCGAAACCCGCATCGTCGAGCGCCAGAATGGCTTTCGCATCGGCCGTCTTTTCGGTCCAGACCAGCGAGGCCCGGTTGCCGACCATGGGCAGGATCGCAAAAGGTCCGCCGGGGAGGAAATATTCCTGCGCCACGCCCTCATGCGGCAATTCGTGCTCGACGGTGCAGACGATGCCGGTCTGACCGTAATCCCAGCCGACAGTGCGGATGCCCGCCGCCTCGCGCGTGGGCGATCCGCGGCCGTCGGCGGCGAAGCAGAGCCGGGCCGTGACCTTGTTGCCGCTGGCCAGCGTCGCCGTGACATGTGCGCCATACGCGACCTGCCTGACCGCATCGGGCGCGATCAGCCGCACCCGTGCCTCGCTTTCGATCGCCTTGCCAAGCGCGATGCGAATATGACGGTTCTCGATCAGATTGCCGAGCGGCTCGTCGCCGATCTCCTTGTGGTCGAAATGCAGGAACAGCGGCGAGGCGCCCTCGCGCACCCGTCCGTCCGACACCATGATGTCGTTGATCGGCTGCATCTGCCCGCCGAGATGCGCGACGACGCCAAGCTGCTCCAGCATCCGGCAGGAGGCAAAGGCGATAGCCGAAACACGGCCGTCAAAACCGGCATCCGTCACCCGCGCCGGATCGAGCGCATCGACCACGGTGACGCTGAGGCCGCCCTGTGCGCAGGCCAGCGCCAGCGGCAGGCCGGCAAGGCCGCCGCCGACAATCAGCACATCGCTGTCGATTGTCCCGTTCATGAGAGGGAAGATCGGTCTTCGGCGCCGATATGGCAAGCGCCGGATGGACGCAGGGCCCTCCGGGCGTCTAGTCTTTCCCGAACAACAAGAAATGGGAGACGCCGATGACAGGCAAGGACGCCGCCGCCGCGGCTGACGCCACACCGATCCGGACGGGCATCGGCCTGACGGCTCTCGACGAGGCCTATCGCGAGGACCTCTACCGGGTGCTCGATGAAATGCGCAGCCATGACCCGGTGCATCGCGACCGGGAGCTGGGCCGCATCTTCCTGACCCGGCACGATGATGTGCGCGCCGTTCTGCGCGACAAGACCCTGCATGTCGACCCGCGCCATGCCCTGCCCGATTCCTATATCCGTCTGATCACCGGCGCGTCGGTGGAGACCGAAGACGCCTTCGACCCGTCCATGCTCTTTTCCGACGAACCGGATCACCGGCGTCTGCGAGGGCTGGTGAGCCAGGCATTCAACCCGCGTGCCATCGAAACCATGCGCGGGCGCATCGCCGCGATCGCCGGGGAACTGCTCGACGAAATGGACGGCGCTGACGAAGTCGACCTGATTGCGGCATTTGCGGGTCCATTGCCGACCATGGTGATCGCCGAAATGCTCGGCGTGCCGCTCGACCGCCGCGACGATTTCAAGCGCTGGTCCGACGATGTGGTGCTGGGCTTCGATCCGATCGCAAGCGAAGAAACGAAAACGCGGATACACGTCTCGAGCGAGGCAATGCGCAGCTTCTTCCGCGAGATGATTGCCCGGCGCCGCGCAGCACTGGGGAACGATCTGATCTCCGACCTGATCCGCGCGGAGGCGGAAGGAAGCAGCCTCGACAATGACGAGATCGTCAGCATGTGCACATTGCTGCTGACGGCCGGCAATGTGACGACGACCGATCTGATCGGCAATGGCGTTCATGCGCTGATCGAACATCCCGGCCAGCTGGCGAAGCTGCGCGACAATCCCGATCTGATCGTCAATGCGGTCGAGGAAATGCTGCGCTACGACACGCCGGTGACCGACTCCGGTCGTCTGCCGCATCACGACATGACGATCGGCGGTTGTCCGGTCGAGGCCGGCCGGTCGCTGTCGACCTCGCTGGCTGCGGCCAACCACGATCCGGCCGTCTATCCCGAGCCGCACAAATTCGATATCGAACGGCAGGACACGCATCATCACGCCTTTGGCTGCGGTACCCGCATGTGCCTCGGCGCGCCACTGGCCCGCCTCGAAGCGCAGATCGGCATTGCCATGCTTGTCGCCCGTTTTCCGGATATGACAAGCGGCAGCAAACCCGGGCGGCGGCGCCATCTGCCCTCCTTCCGCGGCTTCGAGATCCTGCCTGTCCGGCTGAAATAAAAGGAGATTCCGGCTTGAGTACGAGCGCTGCGGACCACGGCCATGCCGACTGGCACCGGATGAGCGCGCTTGAACTCGGCCGGCTGTTCGAGAGCGGCAGCGCCGATCCGCGCGAGGTGACGGACGATTTTCTGGCGCGTGCCAACGCCGCCGACCCCGCGCACCGAATTTATGTGCGCCTGCTCGAGGCCCGCGCCCGCGCCGAGGCCGATGCCGCTGCCGCGCGCGCCAAAAGCGGCTTGCGCCGCCATGCGCTGGACGGCGTGCCGCTTTCCTGGAAGGACCTGTTCGATACGGCCGGCGAGGCGACAGCGGCGGGTTCGCTGCCGCTGAAGAACCGCATGCCCGAACGCGATGCCGAAGTTCTGGCACGGGCAACCCGCGCGGGCGCCGTCTGTCTCGGCAAGACAACCATGACCGAGCTTGCTTTCTCGGGCCTCGGCATCAATCCGAATTTCGGGACGCCCGCGAATGCGCATGACGAAAGGATCGAACGCGTGCCGGGCGGTTCGTCGGCGGGGGCCGGCGTGTCGGTTGCACGCGGGCTCGCGGCCGCTGCCATCGGCACCGATACGGGCGGCTCGGTGCGCATCCCCGCTGCCTGGAACGGCCTTGTCGGCCTGAAGACGACGACCGGCCGCCTGCCGCTTGCCGGCACCGTGCCGCTCTCGCCGACATTCGATACGGTGGGTCCGCTGGCAAGGAATGTCGAGGACGCGGCAGCGCTGCTGTCGCTGCTCGAAGGACGTCAGACCCGCAGCCTGGAGGCCTTTGATCTGACGCGTGCAACCTTCTGGCTGCCGGGCGGGATCGCCTGGTCGCAGCTCGACGACGGCATTGCGGCGGCGCTTGAGGCCGCCATTCGCCGGCTCCTGCATGGCGGTGCGCGCATCGTCGAACACGGATTGCCCGAACTCGACGAGATCGACGCGCTCGCCTGGAGCCCGAAGACAAGCCGCCTCGTCGCCGAAGCCCATGCACAATGGGGCGACATGCTTGCTGCCAACAAGGCCGGGATCTATCCCCCGGTCTATGAGCGTGTAATGGCGGGCGCAAGTATCGCCGCTACCGACATTGTCGCCGCCGACCTGAAACGCGCCGAGATCCGGGCCCGCTATCTTGCCGCAACCGCGGGCGTCGATGCGGTGTTGCTGCCATCCATCGCCATTTCGCCGCCCCCCATCGCCGCACTGGAAGCGGGCGGCGATGCGTATTTCCGGGCCAACCGCATGGCGCTGCGCAATGCCACGATCGGCAACCAGCTCGGTCTTTGTGCGGTGACCCTCCCGGCCGGCTACGATCAGCTGGGCCTCCCGGTCGGATTGATGCTGCAGGCTCAACCGTTTATGGAGGAAAAACTCCTGCGCCTCGCATTGGCCGTCGAGCGCATATTGCGCGAATGAAAAAACCCCGGAGATTTTTCTCCGGGGTTTGTTGTTGCAGCAAGGCGGCGCCGTCAGTTGGTCGGTTCCGCACGCGCCTTGTCTTCGAGCGCCCGCTTCTGGATATAGGAGAGGATCGCATCGACATCCTCCTCGCTGACAAGATCGGCAAAGCTCGCCATGCCATTGGCCGACAGCAGGCCGCCGCGCACGATGTCCTGGAAATGCTCGCGAACGCTCTCGTTCATGCGCCGGAGATCGGGCGTGACGCCAGGACTGATGGCAAGGGCGCCGTGGCAGAGCATGCAATATTGCGTATAGGCAATCTCGCCCTGCCGCACCACCTCTTCGCTGGCCGTCAACGCCGGCCATTCCGGGATCGACTGGTCGCGCAATGCGAGCTGCGGCAGCTCGGCCCCGCCGCCGATCTTGAAGGAGATCAGCCGGCCCTCATTGCCGTATTTGGCGGCAGCCGAAGTACGCGCATCGCCGGAGACGATGTTGACGCCACCCCAGCCCGCCAGTACGGCGACATATTGCTCGCCATCGACCGTATAGGTGACGGGCGCGGCGACGATGCCGGTCTGGATGTGTTGCGACCAGACACGCTCGCCCGTATCGGCCTTGTAGGCATGGAGATAGCCGTCAGCCGTTCCTTGAAACACCAGATTGCCGGCGGTCGCCAGCACGCCGCCATTCAGCGGCGCCGGATACTCGGCCTGCCATCGCGCCTCGCCGGTCACCGGATCCCATGCTTTGAGATAACCCTTCTCCATCGGGATCTCCGGCAGTGCCGTGATGGCGTCGATATAGGCGGTCCAGTCCATGCCGGTGTTCCACCAGTTCTCCTTGGGCGTGAACGCACCCTCCGTTTTCCACTGCTCGCTGAGCGAATAGATGCCGGCAATGTCCTGCGTCGGAATGTAGACAAGACCCGTGCCCGGATGGAATGCCATCGGATGCCAGTTATGCGCGCCATTGGCAGACGGCAGAACGAACGCCGTCGCCTCGCCGAATTCGCCCTCGCCGGTCTCGACCGGCCGACCGGTTTCGAGATCGACATGGCTGGCCCATGTCGTCGTCGAGAACGGATTGGCCGAGATTAGCTCGCCGGTGTTGCGGTCGAGCACATAGAAGAAGCCGTTCTTGGGTGCCTGCATGATGACATTGCGCAGGCGGCCGTCGATCTCGATATCGGCAAGCATCAGCGGCTGCGTCGCGGTGTAGTCCCAATTGTCGCCGGGCGTTGTCTGGTAATACCACTTCATGCGGCCGGTATCGGCATCAAGCGCCAGGATTGATGAGAGGTAGAGATTGTCGCCGCCACCCGGGGAACGGATTTCGCGCGTCCAGGGCGAACCATTACCGGTGCCGACATAAAGCGTGTTGCTTTCGGGTTCATAGACCATCGAATCCCAAGCTGTGCCGCCGCCGCCGATCTTCCACCACTCGCCGCCCTTCCAGGTCGGCAACGCGGCTTCGAGTTCGGGATGTTCGAGCGGCAGTGCCGGATCGCCCGGTACCGTATAGAAACGCCAGGCCTGTTCGCCGGTTTCGGTGTCATAGGCGGTGATATAGCCGCGCACGCCATACTCCGCACCGCCATTGCCGATCACGACCTTGTCGTTGAAGACACGCGGCGCACCGGTGATCGTGTAAGGCGGACCGGGAATCGTGTTGACCTCCCAGACGACCGAACCGTCGCTGGCATCGAGCGCAAAGAGCCGGCCATCGAAACTGGCCGTATAGACGCGCCCCTTCCAGACTGCCACGCCGCGATTGACCACATCGCAGCAACCGTAGCGGCCCCACTCGCCGGGCACTTCCGGATCGAAGCGCCAGAGTTCGCTGCCGGACTTGGCATCGACGGCGATGGTGATGCCCCAGTTGAGCGAGAGATACATGATGCCGTCGACGACGATCGGCGTCGCCTCGAGGCCACGTGTCGTCGCGGTGTCGAGCGACCAGGCCAGCGCCAGTTCGCCGATATTGCCGTCATTGATCTGGTCGAGTGGCGAGAAGCGTTGCTCTTCATAGGTGCGGCCATGCGCCAGCCAGTTGCCGGGTTCGGCATCGGCCGCGGCAATGCGCGCGCCGTCGATATCGGCAAGCCCGCGCGGGGCTTCCGCCTCGATCGGGATTTCGACGACCGGAGCTTCGGCCACCGGCGGCGCCGATTCCTCGCTGCCGCTCGAAATAAACTGCCAGCCGATAAAACCGGCCAGCACCACACCCGCCGCAGCGTTTACCGCCACCGGCCAGCTCTTCGCCAGATCCGCCATGACCTCCCCGTCCCTTTTTCCGGGCTGCGTGCCGCCGCTTGGGCCGCAGCCAACCTTCTCTATGCGGAGTTGAACTCCCCTTTTTGTGGCGAAAGCTTAGCCGAACCCCCGACGGCGCGAAACCACCCCAGCCTTTGAAAAACAGCATGAATTCGGGCCGGTCGGTGATCGCAAGTACAACGGAAAACCTAAACTGCACAAAAAACAGGCTGATTTTGCGAGATGCATGTTTGTTACGCAGTTTGGCGATGCTCTGCCGACCGAGTATCGGCAGCATCGGATTTTATATGAATGGAATCAATTGGATAGGCCATCAGACCCAACCGGCACGCTTCTTGAGAACAAGATGTCCAGGCACCGGAAGACCGCTCGCCGGGGAGACGGGCGGCGCGCCGCGCCCAACAAGCCCGGGGGCAGAACCCACCGGCGGCACATGGAGAGACGAATGAGCGACAGATCTGAAACATGGGGGCTTCTCCGCCGGGGCACGCTTGCCGCTGCAACCGGCGCCCTGGCTCTGGCCGCAACGGCCGGCAGCGCCCTCGCACAGGAAGAGATCGCCGAGCTGAGTGCCGGCGACACGGCATGGATGATCACGGCCACGGCACTGGTCCTGATGATGACCATTCCGGGTCTCGCGCTGTTTTACGGCGGCATGGTTCGCAAGAAGAATGTCGTCGCCATGGCGGCGCAGGTCTTTGCGATCGCAGCCTTGATGTCGGTCGTCTGGATGGTGGTCGGCTATTCGCTGGCCTTCAGCGACGGCGGCTCGATGAACGCCTGGGTCGGCGGCCTGGACAATCTATTTCTGTCGGGTCTGACCGTCGATGCGCTCTCGGGCACGATCCCCGAAAGCGTTTTCATGACCTTTCAGATGACCTTTGCGATCATCACCCCGGCACTGATCGTCGGCGCCTTCGCCGACCGCATGAAATTCTCCAGCATGCTGGTCTTCATGACGCTGTGGGTGATCTTCATCTATGCGCCGATCTGCCATTGGGTCTGGGGTGGCGGCTTCCTCGGTGAGGACGGTGTGCTCGATTTTGCCGGCGGCACTGTGGTGCACATCAATGCCGGCATCGCCGGTCTCGTCGCCTGTCTGGTACTCGGCCCGCGCAAGGGCTTCGGCATGGAAAACATGGCGCCGCATAATGTGGTGCTGACGATGGTCGGTGCAGCGTTGCTCTGGGTCGGTTGGTTCGGTTTCAATGCCGGCTCGCAACTGGCCGCCGATGGCCGCGCCGGCATGGCGATGGCCGTCACGCAGATCGCGACCGCAACGGCCGTGCTTGGCTGGATGTTCGCCGAATGGATCGTGCACCGGAAACCGACTCTGCTCGGTCTCGCCACGGGCGCGATCGCGGGCCTCGTCGCCATCACGCCGGCCGCCGGTTTCGTCGATCCGATAGGCGCCCTCTGGATCGGTCTCGCATCCGGTGTGATCTGCTTCATCGCCTCGACCAGCATCAAGCGCGCCATCGGCTATGATGACGCGCTCGACGTCTTCGGCGTGCATGCAGTTGGTGGCATTGTCGGCGCGATCCTGACCGGCGTATTCGCCACGGTGGCGATCACCGGCGGCGACGCACCGCTGGGCGGCCTCGAAGGCAACTGGGCGCAGGTCGGTATTCAGATCAAGGGCGTTGTCGCGACAATCGTCTATTGCGGTCTCGGCACCTTTGTTCTCTTGATGGTGACGAAGATCTTCTTCGGCCTGCGCGTGACGCCGCAGGAGGAAATCGACGGCCTCGACATCAGCCTGCACGGCGAAGTGATCCAGTAATCGGCCGGTATCGTTGCGGAAAGGGCGCTCCTCACGGAGCGCCCTTTTTTGCATCCCGTCGTCCGGGTCATGCGGATCGATCCGTAGACTGACTTTTCTGCAAACACGCTGCACACAAATTGTGCAACGACAGGCTGAAGCGCGGGCATCCGGGGGTTCGCGTCGGACCGGCAACCGGAAATCGGCCGGAGTCCGGCGCTTTTTCGATCTTCGCACGCGCGGCACGTTTCTTGATTGGTAGAGGCTGTCCGCGCTCATGCGGCCGTTGCGCGAGCGCGTTTCGGCAGGGGACAGGACCAGCAACGCGCCGGAAGCAAGAGGCGATCCGGCAGCCAGACAAAGAGGAAACTCAAATGAAGCTCGTTATGGCGATCATCAAGCCATTCAAGCTGGACGAGGTTCGCGAAGCGCTGACCGCGATCGGAGTCCAGGGACTGACAGTGACGGAAGTCAAGGGTTACGGCCGTCAGAAGGGTCAGACCGAAATCTACCGCGGCGCTGAATACGCCGTGAACTTTCTGCCGAAGCTGAAGATCGAGGTCGTGGTGGCGACCGACCAGGCCGATGCGGTCGTGTCGACCATCAGCGGCGCGGCCAAGACCGGACAGATCGGCGACGGCAAGATTTTTGTGATTTCCGTGGAGCAGGTGCTGCGTATTCGTACCGGCGAAACGGACGCGGAAGCTATTTGATCCCTATGCGGATTGATGAACCTTCGCGGCAACGGGGACGGCAACCCTCGAAAGAGAGAGGAACGATGAACAAGATTGGACGATACACACGCCTGGCAGGCACGGTGGGGCTCGCAGTGCTGGCCCTGACCGTTCCCGCGCTGGCGCAGGAAGCCGAAGAGGTCGCGGAAGAAGCCTTTGCTTTGAGCGCGCCGGAAACGGCTTATATTTTCAACACATTGCTGTTTCTGATCGGCGGCTTCCTCGTCATGTGGATGGCGGCAGGCTTCACCATGCTCGAAGCGGGCCTGGTGCGCTCAAAGAACGTCGCCATGCAGTGCACGAAGAACATCAGTCTCTATTCGATCGCCGGCATCCTCTACTATCTTGTCGGCTACAACCTGATGTATGACGGCGTCGATGGCGGCTATATCGGCTCGCTGGGACTGTGGGGCGTCGATGATTCGGGCGGCGTTGCCGATGACGGCACGGGCTATTCCTCGGCCTCCGACTGGTACTTCCAGATGGTCTTCGTCGCGACCGCCGCGTCGATCGTCTCGGGCACGCTGGCCGAGCGCATCCGTCTCTGGCCCTTCCTGATCTTCACTGTCTTCCTGACCGGCTTCATCTACCCGATCCAGGGCGCCTGGCAGTGGGGCGGCGGCTGGCTCAGCGAAATGGGCTTCTCCGACTTCGCCGGCTCGACCATCGTGCACTCGACGGGCGGCTGGGCCGCGCTGATGGGCGCGATCATCCTGGGCCCGCGTCTCGGCAAATACGTCAAGGGCGGCGGCATCAACCCGATGCCCGGCTCCTCGATGCCGCTGGCAACGCTTGGCACCTTCATCCTCTGGCTGGGCTGGTTCGGCTTCAACGGCGCCTCGCAGCTCGCGCTGGGCACCGTGGCGGACGCCAATGCCGTTGCGACCATCTTCATCAACACCAACATCGCGGCCGCTGGCGGCGTGGTGGCGGCGATGGCGATGACGCAGCTCCTCTACAAGAAGGTCGACGTCACCATGGCCCTCAACGGCGCGCTGGCCGGGCTGGTCTCGATCACGGCCGAACCGCTGGCCCCGACGCTCGGCTGGGCGCTTTGCATCGGCGCGGTGGGCGGCATCATCGTCGTGCTGACGGTGCCGCTCCTCGACAAGCTCCATATCGACGACGTGGTGGGCGCCATTCCGGTCCATCTCTTCGCCGGCATCTGGGGCACGATGGCCGTGCCGCTGACCAATGCCGACACCAGCTTCGCCGTCCAGGCCACAGGTGTCGTATCGATCGGCCTCTTCGTCGCCCTGACGAGCCTGATCCTCTGGCTGGCACTGCGCGTCACCATCGGCATCCGGGCCAGCGAGGAGGAGGAAATGATGGGCATGGACAAGGCCGAGATCGGCGTCGAGGCCTATCCCGAGTTCGCCGCCCGCTAGGGCGTCCGCAATCATGGGCGCGGAGGCCCTCCCCTCGGGCCTCCGCTCTCCTCCCGCAGCCGCCGGCGTCCTCTGCCACCAGATCGGGGCGCCGGTGGCCAACCTTGGAGCCCGGAAGGTCCCCCCTCCCGGGCTCCATTTTTGTCCGGCCCCGCCCAGACGACCGGCCGCGCGACCGCCCAATTTCTGTTCAGGCTCGAGTCTGCACAGGAATTGGGCCGTCTGCCTCGAAACCGTGGTCAAACACTAGGCGCCTTGCGCCGCCTTCAGCCGCCGCCATGCCACGAAACCCTTGATTGCCGCTGCCTTCCAAAACGTCATCACCATGGCATGCCTCTTGATTGGGCAGGACGCTGAAGAACAGGTCCGGCAGGGGGAGCTTGCCCGGACATCTGGTGGCAACGAACAGGGAGATCCCTCATGGATCCGATCGAAAGCACCGGCGCCGGTCTCGGCGCAGGCGGCGACGTCTTTTTCATTCTGATGGGCGCCATTCTGGTCTTTGCGATGCATTCGGGCTTCGCCTTTCTCGAAGTCGGCACCGTGCGTCACAAGAACCAGGTCAACGCGCTGGTCAAGATCCTGGCCGACTTCGCGGTCTCGACGGTCAGCTACTTCTTCATCGGCTACAGCGTTGCCTATGGCGTCGACTTCCTGGTCAGCGCCGCCGAACTGAGCGGCGCCACCGAGGGCGCAAGCTACGGCCCGCAAGGCGTCGATCTGGTCAAGTTCTTCTTCCTGCTGACCTTCGCCGCCGCCATTCCGGCGATCATTTCGGGCGGTATTGCCGAGCGCGCCCGCTTCTGGCCGCAGGCCATGGCGACCGCCATCATCGTCGGCCTGGTCTATCCCTTCTATGAAGGCCTGGTCTGGAACGGCAATTGGGGCTTCCAGGACTGGCTCGAAACGGCCTTCGGCGCGCCCTTCCACGACTTCGCCGGTTCGATCGTCGTTCACGCCGTCGGCGGCTGGCTGGCCTTTGCTGCCGTCATCATGCTGGGCCGCCGCGCCGGCCGCTATACCAAGGAAGGAAAGCTGATCGGCTTCCCGCCCTCCTCGATCCCCTGGCTGGCGCTCGGTTCCTGGCTTCTCTGCATCGGCTGGTTCGGCTTCAACGTGGTCTCGGCCCAGTCGCTCGAAGGCGTCTCCGGCCTTGTCGCAATGAACTCGGTGCTGGCCATGGCAGGCGGCATCCTGGCATCCCTCGTCATTGGCAAGAACGATCCGGGCTTCATTCACAACGGCGCGCTGGCCGGCCTCGTCGCCGTCTGCGCCGGTTCGGACATCATGCATCCGGTCGGCTCGCTGATTGTCGGCGGCGTCGCCGGTGCGCTTTTCGTGGTCATGTTCGACTTCTGCCAGCGCCGCCTGCGCATCGACGACGTGCTGGGCGTCTGGCCGCTGCACGGGCTGTGCGGTCTCTGGGGCGGTCTGGCGGCCGGCATCTTCGGCATGGCCGAACTGGGCGGGCTCGGCGGTGTCAGCTTCATGAGCCAGCTTGTCGGCTCGCTGGCCGGGGCGGTCTATGCGGCCGCGCTGGGCTTCGTGGTCTATGGCGGGCTGAAACTGATCATCGGCATTCGCCTGACCCAGGAAGAAGAGCATCGCGGCGCCGATCTCTCGATCCACAGCATCGGCGCCAATCCGGAATCGGAAATACCGGTTCGCTGACGCCACAATCCGGGGCGGCGCAACGCCGCCCCGGATCATTAATCAATGGTTAATGATTTGCTTGCAATTGTGTGGATAAGGCGCGGGAATTCCACAGCTTTTTCCACCGGTTGCAACCTTCGGCAGCACTGGACCCACCTGACTGCCACCGCTAAGATCGCGCCAGCTCACGAAGCTTAACCATCGGAACCCGCCGATTTCCTGCAGATCCGGGCCGAACCCCGCGCGAGATACATGACGGACAGTGCCGCCTCCCGTTTCGACCGCCTGCCGGACAGCCCCTTCCCGCGCCTCAACGCGCTGATCGAGGGTCTGGCGCCCGGCAAGCCGCCGCTGGTCATGTCCCTGGGCGAGCCGCAACACGCCTTTCCGCCCTTCGTACTCGACGAAATCAACCGCCATGCGGGGCTTTTCGGCAAATATCCGCCGATTGTCGGCACCGCCGAATTCCGCGCCGCCGCCGCCGGCTGGCTCGGCCGGCGCTATGGGCTCGCCGATGAGATCGGCAAGGATCGGGCGCTCGATCCCGAAACCCGGATTCTGCCGGTCAACGGCACCCGCGAAGCACTCTTCAATATTGCGCTGGTGGCAACGCCGCCGCAAAAGCGCGGGCAACGGCCGGCCATCCTGATGCCCAACCCCTTCTATCAATGCTATGCGGCGGCCGCGCTGGCCGCCGGCGCCGAGCCGGTCTATGTCGCGGCGACCCGCGAAACCGGCTTCATGCCCGATTTCGAGGCCCTGCCGGAAGAACTTCTGGCCCGCACCGCCATGATCTATTTCTGCTCGCCGGCCAACCCGCAAGGCGCGGTTGCGAGTCTCGACTGGCTGACCGCCCTGATCCGCCTCGCTCGCCGCCATGGCATCGTGCTGGCGATCGACGAATGCTATGCCGACATCTATGACCGCGAAGCCCCGGCCGGCGCCCTGCAGGCGGCGCTGGCCGCCGGCAAGGACGAGCCCGACCCCTTTGCCGATCTGATCGTCTTCCATTCGCTCTCCAAGCGCTCGAGCCTGCCGGGCCTGCGTTCGGGCTTTTGCGCCGGCGGCCGCATGCTGATGGCCCGCTTTCGCAATTTCCGCAACATCGCCGCCCCGCAAGTGCCTTTGCCGCTGATGGCGGCCTCCGCCGCCTGCTGGGCCGACGACGCCCATGCCGCCGCCAATCGCGATCTTTATCGTGCCAAGATCGATGCCGCCGAACGCGTGCTGGGCAATCGCTTCGGCTTCTACCGGCCGGCCGGCGGTTTCTTTCTCTGGCTCGATGTCGGCGACGGCGAACGCGCCGCGCGCGACCTTTGGGTGCAGGCCGGCGTGAAAGTGTTGCCGGGCGCCTATCTCTCGCGCGAAGATTCGCCCTACGGTCCGCCGGGAAATCCGGGGGCCGCCTATATTCGCGTGGCGCTGGTCGACGGTCTCGCCGAAACCGAAGAGGCGCTGGTCCGCATGGCGGAGGTGTTGTGATCGGTGCCCTGACGCGGGCCGGCCGCAAACCCGCAGCGAAGAAAAGCAGGACGCCTCCGGGAAACGGCTCCCGGCGGCAGGACGCCCCGAGGGGCCATCGGAGGATGCAGCGCGTGAGGAGCTGGCTCGTCAACCCGCTCGCCTATCTCCCGCCGGCGTTGCGCGCTTTTCTGGCGCGCCGTGTCTTCGAAGGCGTCGGCGTGCTTTTGCTGACGCTCGGCGCCTTCGGCTTGCTGGCCGTGCTGAGCTGGTCGATCGACGATCCGAGCCTCAATAACGCGACGACGCGCCCGCCCGGCAACTGGATGGGCCTGCCCGGCGCCTATGTCGCCGACATTCTCCTGAACGCGCTGGGTCTGGCCTGCCTGCTTCTGTTGCTGCCCTGCTTCGTCTGGGGCGCGCGCGCCTTTGCGCATCGCGGCACGAATCTGCTGGTCTTCCGCGTTGCTGCCTGGCTGGCCGCCACGCTCTTTGCCGCCATGGCGCTCAGTGCGATGCCGCGCTTTGCCTTCTGGCCGCTGGCGCTCGGTCTTGGCGGATTGCTGGGCGACGGCCTGGCCGCACTCGGCTTCTCGCTCTTTTCGCCTTTCACGGTCGACGCGCTGGCCTGGACACTGACCGCGCTGCTGACGGCGCCGGTCGCGCTTTTGCTGATCCTGTTCGCCGCCGATATTTCCTTCGCCGATCTGAAGGCCGCCGCGCACTGGCTGCGCAACCTGCGCAAGGCCGACATCGACGCCGGGGAAGAGCGGCGCTACACATCGGGCGCGCGGCCGCGCCGCCGCGCGGACACAAGGGACGAGACGCCCCTCCGCCCGCACCGCCCCGATGTCGAGCCGAGCCGTCTGCGCATCCTCGCCTGGGAAATCGGCGACCGCCTGACCGACTGGCGCGACCGTCTGTTGCGCCAGGGCGATTACGCACCGTTGACGCCGGAAGAAATCGAGGCGGCTCGCGCCGGCCACCTCGGCGGCTTCGGTCAGCGCAATGCCGGCGAAACGGCTGCCGAGCGGCGCGCCCGCCGCCGTCAGACACGCGATGCGCAGGCCATCGGGGAACGTCTCGAACCGCGGCCGGCCAACCGTCCCGGCCCGCGCGTGGCGCGCAGCGATGTCAAACCGGCAAGGCCGTCGAACCGCGCCGCGCGTGAAGCGCAGCCGAAACTGCCGCTGGAACCGGCCGGCGACTATCAATTGCCCCCGCTCAGCCTGCTCGCAAGACCGAAGCCGCCGGCCATGACCGCCAAGCTGACCGACGAGGCGCTGCAGGCGAATGCCCGCCTCCTCGAATCCGTGCTCGACGATTTCGGTATTCGCGGCGAGATCATCTCGGTACGCCCCGGCCCGGTCGTCACGCTCTACGAACTCGAACCCGCACCCGGCATCAAGTCCTCCCGCGTGATCTCGCTGGCCGATGACATCGCCCGCTCGATGAGCGCCGTCTCGACCCGCGTCGCCGTCGTGCCCGGCCGCAATGTCATCGGCATCGAACTGCCCAATGCGCGCCGCGAAATGGTCTATCTGCGCGAACTGCTCGAAACGCGCGACTACGAGAATTCGAGTTCGAAGCTGACGCTGGCGCTCGGCAAGAATATCGGCGGCGAGCCG
>TARA_R110000824_G_scaffold401754_1_pt1 | contig 35908 bp, 36 predicted proteins | sample TARA_R110000824 | Tara Oceans TARA_R110000824 (sample SAMEA4397747) | marine metagenome | biome: Polar Biome; feature: [MES] marine water layer (ENVO:01000295) within the mesopelagic zone...; material: water (ENVO:00002006), including particulate matter (ENVO:01000060) such...
ATCCTTTTCCTTAACCCTCTAACTAGCTTTTATTCCATTTCGATTTTATCACTCTCCTCGTATCTCGCATATCAGTTTCACCAGTATGTTGATATCACCACTGGTCTGACTGTGGAATTTTTATCTATAGTATTTGCAACTTTATTTTCGGTAAATAAAAAATTTGCATCCTTTTGCGCCGGAATTTGTTCTATTCTAGTAATCGTTTATAGCTCAATGTGTTTATATCAAGGCATGTCTAATAAATCCGGCAATAATAATGATACTATAAATAATATCCGGGATAATAGGTCTATTGTTATGGCTCAAATCACTAATACACAAAAAACTATTAATTCCTTGCCTCTAAATCACACTACTCGACGCAATAAAATGCAAGATAGTATTAATTCTTTAAAATTAGAGCTTTTATCACTTGATAATAAGATAATATCCACTAAATCTAATGTATCTGTTGATTATTCCGCAATAGCTATACGCATTCTAGCAATGTTAGCTAATTTATTATTAATACATAGATTTATTTCTTATATTAAGGAAAAGTAATGAAAACAAAGCCATTTTCTCTAAAGTCATTCAAAGCTATAGTAGATACAAGGGAGCAAGACCCGTTTCCGATGGGGGATATTGAGTTTGAGAGAGGTACTCTATGCACGGGGGACTATAGCGTTAAAGGGTTGGAGAATTATATAAGAATTGAGAGGAAAAGTCTAGCAGATTTAGTGATGTGTGTAGGGCGAGAAAGGGAGAGGTTCGCACGAGAGTTAATTAGGTTGCGGGGGTTTGCTCATCGCGCCGTTATAGTGGAATCGACTTGGGAGGAAATATATAGTGGTAATTGGCGGTCAAAAATCCCCTCCAAAGCAGTCACGTCTAGCATTGCTCGATGGGTTCTCGATGGCATACCGTTCATCATATCAGGAAATAGGCCACAGTCGTCGGAAATGTGTCAGCGTCTCTTGTTTTTATGTGCTAAATCATATTATAATCTAAACAAAAGTTTCACTTGCATGGAAGGCTAAATGATGTTTGACGCTTTATTCTTTGTTGTAATCTCTGTAGTTTTTACCGCGTTTGGTACGGGTGCTATACTTGGTATATTGTATGAGTTATCTACCTACAGGAGATCTATGAAACAAGCAGTAGCTAGAATGGATGGAACAAGGACAACATTAGAAGACAAGTATAGAATGCAAGTAAAGCATTTGGAAACTGTTGACGACCGCTTACAGGTGGTGGAAATGTTGAATAAAACAACGTTGAGGTAAAAGAATGAAAGTTGTTAAGAAAAAGAAAAAAACCATTAAAGACTTTAAGAAAGATCTAAAAGAATTTACCGCCGAAGATTTAAAAAAAGAAATAAACACAACCCTCCAATCTAAAACCAGTGATATACTCCACTTAATGACTTGCGATGATCAAACAAACTCCCGACCCATAATACAAATGGCTGTAGCTCGCGCTTGTTACTTGGCTTATACGGAAGGTGACACCAAAAAACTAGATTGGTTATTACAAAAGTTGGGAATAAAAGAATTAATTAAACCTAAAGAGGAGGCTGATTTTAGTAAAATTGACAATGAAACAATTTTGAAATCTTTATCAGGGGGTAAATAATGCCATTGAAAAAGGGAAAATCTAAAAAAGTAATGAGTGATAATATAAAGGAGTTGGTCGCGTCGGGCAAGCCCCAAAAACAGGCCGTTGCAATAGCTTACAGTGAGGCAGGCAAGGCTAGAAGAAAAAAGAAAGGAAAGAAATAATGCCATTAAAAGAGGTCCAAGATTTAATGAAAAAGGGTAAGAGTAAAAAAGCGGCAATAGCAATTTCTTATGGAGAAGCTGGAAAGAGTAAAAGAGAAAAGAGGCTGAGCGACACAAAAAAAAGAACGTCTAAGGGTAATATAACAGCAGAAACAAGGGATAAGACAGCCACGCTTTCTGATGACCGCTTTCCAATTTTTGACAAAAAATCCGCCGCTTCCGCCCTTAAACTACGCGGCCACGGCACAACCCCAGAAGAACGGGAGAAAATTATAAATAAAGCGGCTAAATATGACCCTGAAGCCGCTAGAAAAGCTAGAGAAGAGGATAGAGGTAGATAATGAAAAACATGCTTGAGAAGGAGCAACAAGAGGCTCTAACTTTGGCTGTGGCAGGAGAAGCCTGGCGACGAGGAATATTAGAATATAAATTAGATGACCTTCAGAAGAAAATATATAAAGATATTACATCTAATGGCAGTAACAAAATTTTAATTTTATCTAGTCGCCAGATTGGAAAAAGTTTTTTTAGTTGTGTTTATGCGTTAATGTATTTAATCCAAAACCCTAATAAAATCGCACGAATATGCGCCCCTACCATCGAACAAGCTGCTATGATTGTAGAAGACAATTTAGCCTATATTATCGAAGATGCACCACCCGGTTTTATTCATAGAAAAAAGTCCGCTCTTAGATGGGATTTAGCTAATGGTAGTAGTCTTAGACTCGGCGGATTAAAGCGCTCAAATGTAGATTCAAACCGCGGCGGTAATTGTTCGCTGGCAATCTTCGAAGAGTCGGGCTTTTGCTCAGGCCCCGACTTTACTTACGCCGTTAATAGTGTTATAGGTCCACAGCTTTTGAGATCGGCAGGAAAAGAAATATTTATATCGTCACCCTCTGAAGATCCCGAACACCCTCTCCATACTAAAGTACTACCCGAGGCTGAGTCATGTGGATCGGTGTTTCGTTATACTGTGTATGATAGTCCTAGTCTTAATGAACACCAAATAGAGGAGGCTATAAGAAGATCCGGCGGCAAAAACTCCGAAGCTTTCCGCCGAGAGTATATGGCCGAGATTATTAGATCAACTTCTATGTCGGTAGTTCCATTTTCTTTTGAAAAACATGTAAAAGAGTTTCCCACGCCTGACAAATCAACTCACAATTATTCTATTACCATTGATTGGGGCGGGGTACGTGATAAAACGGTTGGCCTTTTGACAACTTACGATTTTAATACTAATAAATTGATATGCGTTGACGAAATGGTTTATGAACCTAACACCCCTACCGATACTATTGTTAAGGGTCTTAGGGATCTAGAAGAAAAATATGATTTAACTGTAAAATATATATATGCTGATTGCAGCGGTCAAACCGCGGTTGATTTAAATAACAATCACGGTATAATAATAGTAAGCCCTGCTAAAAATGACTGGTTAGCTAGCGTCAATAATATGGCGTCAGAATTTCACGCATCAAATATTGTAATACATAAAAGATGTGATATGCTAATCAAAACGTGTTATAGTGGAATGTTTGCGAAAAACAAGAAAGATTTCGCCCGTAGTGAGTTGTTGGGCCATTGTGACGCTCTTGCCGCCCTTATGTATGCGGTTAGGGCTCAATCTAAAGAAACACCTTACCAGGACGTTAATTACCAGTATGGAAAAGATGATGTTTTCGTACCCCCTCAACCAGAGGCAGAAACATTGAGACTCGTTGATTATAATCCTATTTTTACAAAGAAAAAAGCCCTATTTTCAAGGAATTAAATGAAACTTAAAGTTAGCAACGTTTTAGACCTGTCTAAGTATTTACAGACAAAAACAGGCCAAGAATTAAGGGGACTACTTGAGTATGTAGCAAAATTAGGTGAGGAAATTGTAACAGCTCTCACCAGTAATTTATCATATGGTGATAACTTCTCAGCGGAATTAAAAAAAATAACATTAAGGGATGGTATTAGAGAAGTTATCAAAATCTCCAAGCCTGATGTTGGAGTAAAAGAAATAAGAGTTCGTAGAATTTATGACGACGAATTTTTTGTTATTCAAAGTTTCGGTTGGTCTTACAATTCACAAAGTGAAATAATAGTGGAATTAAATTTTGCTGGCTCCCCCTCTCTTTCTCGAGAATTTGAAGTAGACTTATTAATCTTTTACGGGTGAAAATATGAGTGAAGAAGTATCGGAAGTCCCTAGTTCAGAAGTCACGGCCTCGGATACCCCCGCCGAATCTAAAGCCTCCGAATCTAAAGAGCCGGAATTTAGAACGGTAAAAATTGATGGGGAGTCGGTAAAGGTAAGTTTGGCTGACCTAGAAAAGGCTTATGGTTTAGAGACATCAAGTAGAAAAAGATTCGAGGAAGCTTCAACACTAAGGAAACAAGTGGACGAGTTTCTTGATGTTTTGCAAAAGGGCGACTTTTCGTCATTAAAGCAGTTAGTTCCTGAAGAAGAGTTGTTAAAATTCGCAGAAAAGACATTAAGAGACAAAGTCGAGTATGAGAGGCTTGATGATAGCACAAAAGGGAAGTTAAAAGCAGAAAAGGAAAGGGATGAATATAAAAGAAAAATAGAAGACCAAGAAGAATCGGTAAAACGCCAAGAATATGAAGAATTGCAAACCAAAGCGGCGACTGATATAGATGACCAATTAATAGATGCAATTTCGCAATTAGATTCAAAATATGATAAACTTGTCTCAACGCCGGAATTTATTCAAGATTGCGCTCGCCATATGTTAATGCAACTTGATAAAAACGGTTCTAAAGGGCTCGACCCTAATAAAGCTACTAATTGGGCTCTATCTTCATGGAAAAGAAGAATGGAAGCCTACGCAAAAAACCTTTCATCTGAGGATTTAACTCAATATTTGTCTAAAAAACAAATAAATGCTTTAAGAAAATCAGGGTTATCTAAAATAGAAGATCAATTCCCAACATATGGTAATGTTAAGAATGAAAGAAGTAAATATAAAAAATCAACAAAATCCCAAAGTATTGATGATTGGTTTGACACTATAGATAAGAGGTTGGGTAATGGCTAATTTGCGTTCTATAAATTATTGGAATTCATCGTTAGAAGAAGCCGACAATAACATTTTGACAATAAATTTTAATAGGGCGGGTAGACCCACAAATGGCGGGCGTGTTTTAGAATTACACCCACCTGCTAAGGCGGCGGTTAAACTATATGGTAACACTTATCCCACTCAGGCCGAAATTGACGAGTTTTATGGTAGTAAAAATGAATTTTTAGAAAGTATGTTTTATGGCGCAAGGGTGACAGGTAATAATGTTGTTACCGCTCTTATTGATATAGGAGGACAATGCGAGTCTGTTCAAGGGTCGTTCTTAAATAATGCTGATGCAGATGGCATAGGGGGTGCAGCTAATTCTAAAGGCACCATTATGCCTACAAATAGACGATGCACAGTAAAAGAAGTGTCAAATACATCTTCAGGGGGTGTGCCTTTGCCCTTGGGTACTCAACGAGTTTTTCTTTTTTACCCTTTTTCGGGTCTATTTGTTGGGGATGAAATGGATATTTCGGACCCGGTTAATTTTATTCAAAATACGGATCAAGCAGCAGCTATTAGGAGGGTTAATGTTACTGAGGTTGGGGCGGTAGCACCAGCTGTTAGCCCCGTATGGATTTCATACGATATAGAAGCCAATTTAAGTACCGCCGGCAACGTACTTTTGGATAATAACGTCCCCGCCAATTGGTATAACAATGCCGGTGGATATTCTTTTGTAAATGTAACCGCTACAACCCCCCTACCTATTTACGGAACCGGCCTTGGCAATCCCAAAGCTGCTCCGAACTCTCCCCTTAATAGGGTTGGTATTTCTCAAAAAGGGAATATAGCTATCACATGTTATCATCAAAACTTTAGTGAACTAACCTCCGGCCCGTCAACGTTGTCAATTTATTGGCGGTCTAAATGATAATTACACTTAGCCTTTTTACCTCTCGTCATTACCTACCTTTGGTTGATATGCCGTTCTAAGAGAAATCAGGAAAAGTTTAATTTATATACAATTTAATAAAAAAACAAGAAAAGGAAATCTACAATGGTGAATCCTACGTCTATGCAGTACTACTCTAGCGAGCTCGATTCGCAAGATCCTAAAGTACTGTCTTTAATGTTTCAAACGGGTGCTAGAGGGGCTGCAATAACCAGATTGCCGCAGGGTGATTCGGGAAAATTGTTGTTTCAAGCTGCCGGTGCCACCCAAGACCAAATTGATGACTTTCTTGACACCGAGGACGAATTTTTAGCCGCTACTTTAGATGCTGCTGGAATTGGCTTCGGTGTGCAAGGTGGGGCAGTGTTGATAAAAACAGGCGGACAAGTAAAAAAAGTCTTGGGGTTTAAAGTCACTGGTTGCGCTCTTGCAGGTGGATCCCTAGGGGAAGTTGTGGCAGGCGGTGAGGGTGATATGGAAGCGGGTCAGCAAATGAAAATTGAAAAAGGATATTATGGGAATTTATGCCTTAAATTTGATGCTATGAATGTCACCGGCGCCGGTGATTATAATTCTTGTATTTTAATTGTCGACGTAATGTATATCCCCGAATAATTAATAATTTTTATAAAGGATCAAAGATATGGCAGCAGTAAGCGACGCGACGGTCCTCCAACTATTTAAAACGGTATTTGGAGACCTTAGAAATCTAATTAAAGATAATAATGAATTAGCAAAACGAATACCTTTTTCAGCAAAGGCTAGGGTGGGGGATTCTTACGTTGAAACAATTGCCCTGTCTCAAGAAGGTGGTATAACTTTTTCTGCTAGTGACTCGGCTTTTTCCCTCAATCCTGCAAGAGCAGGCGCGGTTATACAATCGACGGTTAAACCTTACGTTTCGGTTTTAGCTAGCGTTGTACCGTGGGCGACTATAAGTAGGTCGGCTGGCGGCGGAGAAAGGGCCTTTTTTGAGGCTACCAAATGGATTGTAAAATCAAACCTTGCCAGTCATATGAAATTTCAAGAGGTTATCCGTTTATATGGTAGGTCACCTGATTTATTAGGTTATCAATCAAACTTTACAGGAAATTACAGAGGAGCCGCTTTAGTTGCGGGAAGTGGTACTATTAAAAATAGTGCTGGGGCAGATATCACTTTTGTAAGTGGTAGATGTGTAGGCACAGGGGCTAATGGAATACCTGCGGGACAAACTGCCATTTTGCTCGGCGCGGGCTCGTTTTGCGCGGGATTCTATGTGGGTATGGAAGGCACTAGATTGGAACAATGTGACGCCGCAAACAATGTGGTAGCAGCGGGTTCAATAGTTTCATGCGATGTTACCGCCGGCTATGTAGTGGTAGATTTTGCAGCTCTTGCCGCTGGTCCCTCGGTTCCTGCCGATCCTGAAACCCTTCGTTCATCTGTCCGTCTAGCCTACCAGGGGATGGCGTCTGGTGGTGACAGCTTGGGAGTTCAAGCGATATTACAAACGAGAGGCCAATTGTTTGGAATAGATAACACGAGATATAGTTTGTGGCAAGGGTCTATAAGTGATCTGGAATATAAGTCGAAACTTAGTTTGCAAGTCATACAAAATGCTATAGCTCAGATGACTGCGCAAAGTGGTGCCGAAGGAGATATGATCGCGTATTGCAATCCGCGGTCTTGGGCATCACTTAGTAATAATGACGCCGCATTAAGATATTACGATTCTTCATATGACCAAAAGCGCGATGAGGCGGGATGGGAATCTATCTCCTACTATTCTCAAAATGGCCGCGTAGAAATCAGGCCGCATCGACTTTTAAAAGAGCAGGATTGTTTTATTATGAAATCCGACACATGGATTAGGTCGGGCTCAAGTGACGTCTCCTTCAGTGTTCCAGGCATGGACGAGAAGTTAATCTTTCCACTGCAAGACCAAGCGGGCTTCTGCTTCAGGAGTTACAGTGACCAGTACCTTTTCTGCCACGCTCCATCTTCAAACATATACATAAGAGGCATTAACGACACCCTATAACATCAAACCTTTTAACAGCAAGGGGTTCTTGGCCTTCCTGGAACCCCGCCATTTTTTTGTGTTGGTTATGGTAATCTGAATATAGTTTGACTTACTTGACATAAAAACATACTATTTGTATAATTTAGTTAAATTAACAAAGGGGTGTTTTTATGAAAGAATCAGCATTCGATTTAGCCGACAGTAGGTTAATACAACAAGGGATATCTTACCGGTTAGACCCTCGAAGTAAGGAACTTTGTTTTTTTATTACCACACAAGGTGGTTTTACTATTCCTGCTTTTCCTGTGTCTATGGGCCGCGTTGTTGGTAACACTAAAATATCTAAGATAGAAGATATACAAGATTATGTCGTTCTTTATGGGGCTGTATCGTGTAAATGGGTTACCTATGTTGATAATTTAGATACTTATCAAGCAAGCAATGATTGCGCAGACTGCTTAAAACTAACGTCTGACATAGACCAATTGGAACAAGAGTTAGCTGAATTTGAAAACACTTGTGATATGTTAGAGCAGCAATTAGAATCTAAATTTATAAGAGATGCAGAGTCTGAAAGATTTAAAGAAGCGGCTATTTTTAGTAACGCAGGAAGCTTATAAAAAAAAGGGGGCCTTAAGGCCCCTGTTTACCTACTCCATCATCTCATAACTACTTAGCTTCCTTATACCTGTAAAATATCTAATAGTCCTCTTGCCGACTCTTTTTGTCACTACTTTACACCCTTTATTGATCAAAAAATCTTTAAGGGCCGCCGCTCCCTTTCCTTTACCTGAAAGATCACCTGTAGCTTGTAGCACCATAGTTGTCGTTACTCGGCAATCTGCTGCCTTTATGGCTTCGGAATCCCAAGCAAAATGCGACTCAAATATTGATCTAACATAAAACTCGCTATCTGCCTTCGCGTTTTTTAGTTCTTCTTCATCAAATTTAATCCACGGCATATCATCACCCCCTTTTTCGTTCCACAAATTTAAACAATAACCAATAAAATAAGGGATTTCTTTATCTAGCCCTTTTAGTATGTTATCGGTTGACTTGATTTTATTATTATCCAATTTTGAGACGGTGATAGGTATAAGTCTAGCCAATAGCGCGTCGTCATCGTGTTTTATTGGGTGATTACTGAGAAAGAACCAATGTCCCGATATTGTTACTGTGATAGGATCCCGCCCTTTAAATTCCACCGAATGATTTTTACTTCCAGTAATACTCTTCCACTCGTCGGCCAACATACCCCCTAAGTCAGCTTCTTCAACCACGACGATAGATCGTGATATCAAACTTGATTTCCAAAATCTCCCTTTGCAAAAGCTAGAATTAACAAAAAGGGTGTTAGATTCTCCCCCCAGAGCTTTGGCTATTGCGCTCATAAGGGTGGATTTACCTGAATTGCCCACCCCGTGAATATACAAGCTTTGTTTTAAACACCTATCCCTAAAAGCACTAGCTATCTTAAGTAGCAAAGCTTCATTGTTTGTTGATCTTTTTAGAAAAGAATTAAATATAGGTGCTTTTTCTTCTAATTCTTCTAAAGTACATGGTTGCGGGTCGTAGTCTAACTTTCTAAAGCACGCTTTTTCTTCAGATTTAAAGGCTATTGCCTTGGGCCACTCTGTCATTATATTTTTGTTTATTTGCTTCGCTCTTTGATGTAAAAACGCCTTAACCCCTCTCGACACGTTATGCAGGCTAACGGCTGGTAGTCCTGGGTATGTCATTTGTAGACTATTATACTCATGAAATACGTCGCTACTAACCGTGTCTGTTGACGTTATCTCCCATGACCCATCTTCTTTAGATCCTAAAATAACTGGTGTTTGTTGTGGGTCAAAAAACACTCTGTAAGGGTGGTCTTTTAGAAAGCCCCTTATACCGTTTAGAGTAAAAAGGGGACTTTCTAAACCGCACAAACTTAAATAGATGATATGCTCCGACTCCGCCGCCTTTATATCCCCTAACTCAAAGGTTGCTTGTTTTTTCTTTTTATATTTGCTGGGTACCGCTCTCAACTTTGTCATAAAATCCCCTTTGTTATCTTGACATTTAATAATTTATTTTGTATATTACTAATAATCTCTCTTTGTTTAAGTTAGCCCGCCATTTGCTTGTTTCTGAGTCCACTTTGTACCGCACTCCTCACCTCGCTGACCGTCTCACTCTTTGACGGGTCAGCAGGTATGCCAGCAGAAAAAATCATCTCTATTATTTCAGATTCAGAAAAACCGTTACCCCCTAATATCTTCCCTAATGAATAACAACAATAGTTTTTACTACCATTGGGAACTGTCTTTCCTTCTAGGATCTCCCTTACCCATTTTGGTATATGTCTGTCCTTATTAAAAAACTGTGGCAGAGGTTTAATCACTACAGGAGGACGATTTTTTAATGTATATTCTTTACCCTCGTTACTTACACTAATAATATCTTTTCCTTTAACGTATTTCCTACTTAGGTCAATAGTTTGAAGGTCACCCCCTAAAGTGGTCAGACTTTTTTTCATACTATACTTGTAGTTATCGCCGTTAGATTTATCACATCTTTTGTTCAACTTAAGCCAAACCCTGTATCTAGGTGATAATTTTTTATGTCTTTTGGTAGTTATAATAGCGTGTTTATATGTAGAAAATATTTCAACCGCCTGCTCTAAGTCGTATTTAGGCTCGTCAAAATCCAAAACTATATAATCTGTATACAAAAAAAACATTTGTTTGCGTCTACCTTCTTCCCATATCAGTGGAGAATTAACAAAAGTAATAGCGGCCTTAGCAATGCTGTGCATGTCTTTTTCTTTAACAGATATGTAATTATTAGAATACAAACTATGCATCTTCATATTATTGGTATCGGGATGAATAGATATCATTAAAAATCTCTCTTTGTTGTTAATGTTTATTAAGCCATAAAATCTGTAGGTATAGGCTCTAATAAATCCTCTATGCTAACATCTTTATCTTTTGATTTTTTAGTAAAAAACTCAGACAAACTTTTAAGAAGAGATAGAGAAACTTTCTGTCTTCCTGAGAGGATTAAATAGAGGGTGCGTTTTTTCAAATTGCATGATTCTAAGAGCTCCTCTTTAGAAATACGTTGTGCTTGCATCCTAGCTTTGATTTGAAATCTAATGCTGTGTTGGTCCATCTTGAATCCTTTCATGTTGTTGATTATTCCACATTATTTATGCTATTATGTACTTAATCAGTTGTCAACATATGATTGGAGAACAGTTATGTCAAAAGACAAAAGACCGTCACTTTTCAATGCGTCCGTAGCACTTAACAGCCTTATAGACCAAGGTAAGGATGGTATCACGCCGCAGCTTATGGATGAGATTAGATTATTAAAGGACGATATCGCCGTGAATTTAGACAAGAGAAAGTATTTAGTAAAAGAGATAGATAACAGGTTGGTACATGCAAAGGAAATGATTAAGGATATTAAAGAAGAGATGAAAAAAATGGAAAAAGTCCGCCAAAAAGTAAAACAATCAACTTTGGATAGTATAAAACTCAACCCTCAGCACGTTTATAAGGACACCTTGGGGCGTAGGGTATATAAATCTACAGGTCAACCTAAATTGGTGTTAGACCCATCTATAGAGACTAGATCTTTTAGCGTGTCTAATTGCGTCAATGAGCGCACCGCCGCAGGTAGAGAGGTGTCACCATATATTTATAGGAAAACCTTCTATTGTCTCGATATGGACCGTTTAAAGAGAGATATTAAAAAAGGTAAAGAATGCAGCTTCGCTAAGTTGGAGTCAAAGGAAATAGTTGTGGGTTTATCATAAACCTTGACACTGTGATTAATTAGTTGTAAGTTTATATATAAACAACTTAAGGGGGTCTTATGCGGGGACAGATGTCAGAGGGTGAATGGCGAGTTTTTAAAGAGCAGGCAGAGCTAGTTTTTGAGTCGCGGTTTTTTCCCCCCTCTATCAAGTCATTAAGCCAAATCTTGTATATAGGTATGAAAGGTTATGAGCTTGGGCTACCTCTCTGCCAGTCTCTCAGCGGGATCAGCGTCATCAACGGTAAGCCGGTGATAGGAGCCGAGCTAATGTTGTCGTTGATATACACACATTCACCTAAAAGTCAAATTCATTTTGAAGAAATCACAGATAGAGGATGTACAATTGTCGCCACGCGTGCAGGAGGAAAACCCCACACTTTTAGCTTTAATGAAGCAGATGCGAGAGCGGCCGGATTGCTGGGTAAAGGGCCGTGGAAGATGTATAAAAAAGCCATGTTTAAAGCCCGCGCAATTTCATTGATGGCTCGGTCATTGTTCAGCGATTGCCTTATGGGGGCGTCGTATACGCCCGAGGAGCTCGGATCACCAGAATTAGACAACTTACCATCTCAACCGGAATATCTCAAAGAACAAGTCCCCCTCCCCCATTCGCCAATACCTTCCAGTAATACTCCTGAGATACAAGAATGGGAACAAATAACCTCTCCTGTTCCAATAGCTATTGTCAAAGAAGAATCAAAAAAGCCTTTTAATAATGAAGATGAAAAACAGATAGGTATGCTGCATACATTGCTAAGAAAAAAAGGGGTTGATAGAGACGATTACGACCCTATAGCAAAAGCCATGCATGGGAAATTTTCTGCTGACCTTGACAATGTAATGTCAAAATACTATAGTTCTGTATTAGAGGTTAACGAAAGTGACAAAACAACTAAGGAGGGTTAGGAAATGGTAAATAAAGTCATGCTAGGGGGTATAATTGATTCCGAGATTAAACGTGCTAAAGCTAAAACGGGGACCGATATTGTGTCTTTTAGACTTAAAACTACCTCTACTAGGAAATATGATGCTAACCATCATGGAAATCAATCGGGCAACCCCCAATACCAACAATATAACCAATGGCACAACGTCACCGCGTTTGGGGGCCAGTATAGTGATTTATCTCAAGGCGAATGGGCTTTTGTCGAAGGTAGTCTCAACACCCGTTCGTATCACTGCCCCAATACAAACAGTAAAAAATATACTACGGGCGTAAATGCCCAAGGTATTTACAAATGGGGCGATGACAAAACTAAATGCGTAATAGGAGGATGTGAGAAAAATGATGAAGTTAACAGTACAGGAACTAATAGCAGCGTGGGAAACATTCCAGAATCAAAAAAAAATACCTCTAGTTCCGACGAGAGTTTTGACGACATTCCGTTCTAGGGAGAAGTATAAGATATATCACCTGATAAAATATGAAGGTGTTGAGAGACATTGGCTAAGATTTTTTAACGTGTCCACACGCTAATAAACCCAACACCTAGCACCCCGCTCGGGGTGCGCTGTATCTAGATGAATAAAACCTCTTTTTAATCCCAGCCCTACACCAGTTATATGTTTTGATTTTCTGTGAATTAAAGCTATAAATTTAATATAATCTTTAGGAAACATCTTTATATCTACAGCTTTCCCTAGTAAATGCGCCGACCTTCTATGCCCATTAACTCTCTTGTTGTGATTTTTACAGCGTTTTCCAGATGTAATCCACAGAGGAGCGCGCCACTCTTCCCTTAATTCATCTAAGTCCGAAAGGAGCAGGTCACAAAAATCAGGAGTAGAACAGCTGAGGGGAGCCCCCCCGCATTTGCATTCTAATTCTTCAGCACTAAAGTATTTTCCGCTAACTTTCTTGGGAATCTCCATCTTTTTCCCTCTTTTTTCTTATTTTTCTTTCTTTTATGCGCTCTCTTCCGGCTCTAGTGAGGTAGTCTAATATATATTCGGTCATTTTTTCTGCTATTATAGTTATAGCTTGTATCAAAATCGACTTCATTGAGTCCCCCTTTCTAGTACATTATAAGCTAAGTTTAGGGAGAAAGCCAGGACGGCAATCCCCCTAAATGGGTGGGGGAGTGCTATTCTAGCTCTTTAGCTCACCTATTGCGCTAATATCTATGATTTCATATCTAAGGGTTACCGTCCATTCTGGTACAGCCGCTTCGTTGTCTAGTCCTGCCCCACCTTGAGGTTTAAAAGAGTTCACCCCCGCCGGTAGCCCTGTTGCCGCGGTTAAAAGGTTCATCACGTAGGGTTTATTTTCTAAATCGACGCTTGTTGCAGCTAATGCCCCTGTCCGTCGTGCTCCGTCACCGCCGCCCGAAAAAGTAAAGTCTTGAACTTCTAAATTTTCTCCTTGTAAGAAGTCTGTTTGGGGCACCAAAATTGACTTAGTGTCGCTTACTGATTGGAGAAACCCATCACGCACTTGATTATTGGGTAACATTATATTAAGTGATTCGTGGGAAGCCCCGTCACCTTGATCATGAAACATGTAGTAAAAAGTTCCTGGCGTTGTCTTGTTTATAACGGTCAATTGAACCGAATCATTCTCTGCGACTCCACTCATTATAGCGCCATTTACAGCTACATCAAACGACAAAGCCCCTGTTTTGGCTTTTATAGCAATATCAGCTCCTAACGTTCCTCCTGGAGAAGTAAGTGAACCGGGGTCCGTAATTCCTGTACCAATACCAGTCAGCACAACTCTATCATTCACACTTAACCTTGGTGTTAAATAATCCTCCGGCATTCTTAAATCGCCTCTCAGCGATTGATAAGTAAGTGTACCCGGTCCACCATTTGGAGCGACATCAACTACGAAATCAAACGAAACACCTGCTACTACATTAGTTGCTACCCAAGTGCCGTTGGCATTGGCTGAGACGGTAAATCCAGCCGCAGCTGACACCAAAAGTTTGGTTCCGTCAGTTATAGTATGTGTGTTATCCGTTACCGTAATAGTAGTGCCAACAGCCGCCGCAACTGCAAGGGGCTCCGCGGCTGGTCGGTTTACTATAGTGCATCCAGGTATGTTTCTTTCAACAAATTGTGCACCCACCGCTTTTTTTGCAAGCCGAGCCTCATGAACTTTAATATATTTACCAGGCCCTGGTGCGTCGATCAGTGTAATATAATCTTGCGCATCAGGCATCATAATCTGAATCTCTGCCGATTGAAGGATTACTGTATTCTGCCTCATGTCGGTATCTTCGCGCAATTGATCAGCTAACCCGACCCATTTTTTTTTAAGGGCCGACCAGTACAATTCTAAGGTATCATTTTGTTGAGGAATCCATTTGTCTAAAATTTCTATATTAGAAACGTCTAGACTAAAACTTGAGTCATTTGAGTTAATTAGAGATATTCTTTGATTGTCTTGGATCCCGTCAAACAATTTAAATTGGGTGTATAATGGGTCGCATTGATAACTAATTTTACCAGTTGCTCCAGGGTCCCGCGCTGCGTGAACTTCATAGGAAAAAACCGTGGAAGAAACAACGGTAACTTCAACTGAACGTGTATAATCATCATCTGTCCCATCAACCAAATTTGAAGTCGCGTATGCGTTTACATCCCACCCCGATGCATCCACAATAATAATTTGTTGACCTGATGTTAGCCCATGACCATCTTCTACATTAACTGTTACTACCCTTTTGGCGTCAACCAACGCTTGTGTAGCATCTTTTGCTGCAACAACCGCGCTCCAATTTATTGCGGTAGCAGGTCCTCCGGTTACTTGATCTGATGCTACATAATTAAAGGTATCTTCAGTTAGCGCAATAATAGGATAAGTACCATTGCTCTTTGTGTCTTCGTCAGCAGTGGCAAAGCCAGTCGTACCACTTAAACTTACCATTTGACCTAGCTTAAGTCCGTGTGGGGTATTACTCGTTACAGTAATTATCGATATTGGTCCGCCACCATCAGTAACTGCGGTTCCATTTCCACTTAAAACCTGACTTCTTTTACTTAATATCCCATGCAATCTAGCTAAAGAAAGCCCCCTCACATCAATATGCATAGGGTTAGTTTGTGTCAGAGCCCCATTAAGATTGAAATCACCCCCGGTCATGCCTACCGGATCACCTTGGGCTAGAAACCCCGTTCGATAATTCTTAAACTCTGCTGGTACTGCCATGCTTTTAGTCTCCGTAGCTTGTTTTTGTAATAGTTTTCATTTACCCAAATATAGTATAGTATATATGATGTAATATAAAAAGAGAAGTTGCCTCAGTTGTGTTTATAACATAAAATAATATATAATGTATATGTTTAATGTTTCCTATAAATATGATATCATATAGATTAAATTAAGGAAAGTTTATGTCAAAAAGTGTAACGTGGCCAAATAATCAAGACTCAAGCACTGGTTCGATCTCCTACCAAATACCTGTTACTGGTGATACGTCGTGGGGAAGCTTATCTCTCTTTTTAGAAGCTTTAGGAAATAACGCCCAATCGACAAGCGGGCAAAAGGTATCATTATCAAAAATAGCTGCTTTACCTCATACTTTAAGTGATGCAGATTGCATATGTGTTTATACGGGTGCTGCCCCTGGTGCTGGCCCTCCAGATGAGTTTTTATATTTACCGCCAGTTTCAACTAAAACTATTTTATATATCAAAAACTATTCCTCGGGAGCCTCTCCTATAACTATTTCTATATATGATCCTGCGGGCACTGATGTCATTGTAACAGCAGGAGGAGCACCAGCAGGAGCAGCAACCACTACTTTAGCCCAAGACGCCGGTGCTTTATTTGTGGCTGATGGGTCCCAAACTCCTAAAGTTTGGTATAGAATTTTATAAAATTATTAAAAAGGAGAAAAAGAAAATGCAAATGGAAGACGAAGCAAAAAGAAGCCAGTTGAAACGGTTGATTGCGATGCTAGATGGTAGATTAGAGGAGCCCGCAGAGGACTTGGAAAGGGATGAGCTAAGAGAGGGTGGGAAAATGGAGGCAGCAGACGTCAGGGACGTTGAAGAACACTTAGAAGCACCGCTAGAAGATGAACACCCGTTGCAAGATGAGAGAGAAGAAACCGAAGCAATGGAGCATAGAACCGAAGAATCTTTAGATGATTTGGACCAGGACGCAGATAGAGATTCGGGGGATGAGGTAAGAGACGGAGAGGACGCTTTAAAAGAATTGGTTTTATCTTTTATGAATCCTGAAGCCCCCAAACCTGCTTCTAGATCTAGGATGATGGCTATGGACCCCGCAGCAACTATCAGCAAAACATCTTTATCTATGGGAGAAGCCCCCAAAAGTTCAAAACGAAAAAAACTCAGGAAGTAGGATATGAACAATGGCGATAACATCAGATTCTATTATCGAGGGTATAAATCTACGCATAAGTAATCCTCAAACACAAGGGCTTTTAAATAACGCGTCAATCCTGGCTTTGACTAGCCAGGTGGTGAAAGGCTACGTAATACCCCTTCTAGAATCAACTACCGAGGGGTTTTTTGTTCGCGAAATCGTACAACCTGTAATAGCAAATCAATCAAAATATTCAGTTCCCACTAGAAGTGTTGGCAGAAGTCTTAGAGAGCTAAAAATAAGCGATTCTAGTAGTAATTATTATCGAAATTGCCCTCAGATATCTCTTGAAAACGCCTACCTTTATCAAAATTGGACCTCAGTAATAGGATTCATGTGGATGGGCGACACCATCCAGCTAGTCCCCTCTCCTCCTACGAATCTTACCATAGATCAAAACTTACATTTATGGTTTTATTTACCGCCTAATAAATTGGTAGAAAGTTCTAGAACTGCAACAGTAACTAACATAAACAGGCCGTTAAATCAAGTAACCGTAGACGCCATCCCTTCAGGTATGGAAGTAAATAGCAAAATAGATTTTATTCAATCCGTTAGTGGAAATTCAATATATCAGTTTGATAAAAATATAAATGGCTTATTGGGTACAACTTTAACCTTTGGGGCAGATACAATACCAAGCGAATTGATTGAAGGTGATTATATTAACATCGCTGGGGAGTCTTCGGTTTTAAACTTTATCCCCAATGAATGCGAAACATGGATTATAACCACGGTCGCTCAAAGATGTTTACGAGCTATTTCTGATTTTGACGGGGCAAGGGAGTTAGACGGAGATTTTAAGTTAGAAAAAGAAAATTTGTTAAAATTGTTGGAGCCCCGTATGGATGGAGAACCAGAAATTATACTTTCTTACAATACTATTGCTAGGTCAGGAAAATTAAATCAACGAACATGGTTATACGGTAACTAAATGGCCCAAAAAGTTATAGAAAAATTTGACGGACTTCATATCCAAGCCAACTCCTTTTCCGAAGTGCCGGACGGGGCTTGCGAAATTTTGCATAATTGTGTAATATCCGATAAAAACGTAATATCAAAAAAACGAGGTAAATATACTTATTATGCTGTAAAATACCCAGACATCTGTATCGGTATAAAAACTTTTAACAGCCAAATAGTAGCTATTTTTAGATTAGACGGGGACGTTTCTAGCGACCGATATGGTAAGTCTTATATTGGAATATTACTAGGTGATTATAGTGATCCAATAAACCCAACAGGTCAGTTTTCCTATATAAGTATAGATACACCTGTTAATTTTAGTTTTGACTATGTAGACTATATCCCCCAATTCATGCAAGCTTCTGGCAATTTATATTTTACTTCAAATGAAGGCTTGCTCAAACTTTCTAACACTAATTCTCTAGTTATGGAAGCTGGCGCCCCCGCTGCCTTGGATTTGTCGGGGTATTTAGATAATTCTATAGATAGCACTCTTTGGTTTGATCCTTATGGGGTTGAGTTTGGAAATTCTGTAAACCCTCAAGGCATTTCTGTAAGTTATAAGACGGCTTTTTCTTATATCGATAGTAATAATAACTTAGTCTTAGGAAGCCCCTCCGGCGGATTTACTATAACCAACCCAGTTTATGAAGATGAGGAAGCTTCTCAAGTACTAGAGTTTTTGCCTGATGAAGACAGCACGACAGATGTTCCGGGAACCGTAGCGTTGCTTAATATAGATGTAGAATCTATAAACCACGGTCTATCTATTGGTGATTTAATTTTAGTATCCGACGCGTCTCTATTCACCACCCCCGCTAACGCAAATGGAACATGGGCGGTGACCGACGCAACCGACCCAGATAAATTTACATTCGCAACTACCACTACGTCTGGTCCCCTCCCTGGCACATTAACATGGACTAAAACAGCATCTGCAACAATTGAAGTCCCTGGTCCACCAGGTGCAGCCCTTGTAACTTTTATCACTCCTAAAAATCACAAATTAAAAGCCGGCGACGTAATAACTTGTACTAATGCTTTCTCTCCCACCGTCAGCGGTTTTGTCGCAGCCACCACAACCGCTTTAAATGATAATCTTACCGTAATCGCCCCCATTACAGATAAGAGTTTTACCGTTGGAATTATTGGTGCTGAACCACCGGCCACCGTAACCATCGGAACTATAAATTATAGACTTAATATAACAGGTACAAGGATTTTTGTTGAATCTGTTAACCATGGATTAACCACAGCAAACAATACAATCGTAGTGTCAAAGGCAGTTACAGAGGATCTAAAACTTGTTAAAACAGCTGAAGGGACTTACCAAGTAACGGTTGTTGATGTAGATAATTTTTATTACGATACCATCGTACAAGTACCTATAGGGGATGTGGTTAAAGACGTTTCTTACATCCGCCCAGGATCTCCAAGGCTAACTGTAAATATTCCCGACGGAATTTCAACAAATACAAGCATAGGCTGGACTTATCGTTTGTATAGAACATCTCAGCAGTTATCTACCACGGGTAATTTCTCAGATTATAGATTAATAATAGAAGATTCTTTAAGTGTATCACAAATAACCAATAAAATATTCACCGTTATAGATGATATACCCGTCCAGAATACAGGAGCATATTTATATACAAACCCTAATAGCGGTGGGGGAATTACATCAGCTAACGAAAGGCCTCCATTCGCTTCTTCTTTAGCATTGTTTCAAAAACGATTATGGATGGCAGATATTACGACTAGAGAATATCTAGATTTTAGCGTGATAGACCCATCTAAACTTTGGAATTCCGGCGCCACTTATTCTAGTGCAGGAGGGAGTTATTTAGAAATAGGGCAAAAAGCCCCAGAAGTTAACAGCGCTTTACCATCTCCCTATAAAGTCAGACGATATTACAAGTTCGCTGGGGTTAATGGATACAAGGGCAATATGATCCAAGCGGTGACTTTAAGCCAATCATCGGGCGCCAACTCCCCTGCATGGCTTGATTTCCTTATTCCTAATATATCAGGATTAAGAAGTTATGGCACACCCGTAAAAGCATTCCTTTTTGACCTTAATGAACATGTTAAAAACGACGTTCCACAAGGAGTGTATTATTTAAAAGGGGTTTCAGGATATAGGCGGTGGTTTATTTATAAATCTTTAGAAGATTGGATAAGCAACACTACAATAGACGTATCATGGTCACCATTCGCTGCCAACCCAATTAAATGCGAAATAATAACCAATTCCTATGAAATTTCCTCCGCCATTCCAAGAGATTTTGAAGCAGAGAGTATTTCCACAAGTTCTACAGTAACTATAGATATGGCGGGTGAAAGAAATACTTTTAGCAAAGGGTTAGATATATATGCCGAGGGTGTGGGGCCAGCTACATGGAAAAATATATATGAAATAGCAACTATTGATGATTATAGTGTAACACCCACTATAAATAATGCTACTTGCGACGGTATTTTTCCTTTTACTATTACCATTACAGACCCTAACCACACATTAAGTGATGGGGATCAAGTTAGATTTTTTGATGCTTCTGGATTCACCACCCCCGCTAACGCAAATGGAACTTATCCAATAACTAATGTTACATTAAATAGCTTTGATTATATTGTTGGAGTAACTCCTGGCGCTGGCGCAGGTATGGTTTCCTACGCGTATACCGGATTTTCTATAAACAATGTAGATACAACCGCGGGCCCAACTGGAACACAAGTAAAGTTTAGAGAAATATTTTCTGTAGTATATGACAATCAAGAAACAGGGATATCTGCATCAATTCGCATACGCGATTGGGCTGAATCTATGGTTAAGGCCATAAATAGAGATCCTAGTTCCCCTGTCTACGCTAATTACACTTCTAGCCCAATTGAAATACCAGGTGCTATAAGGTTATTCAACAAAAAATTTACTTTTCCTATAATACTTCGCGTGCCTGATATGTGGTATCCTAACCCACCTGCCGCCAACATACAAAGCACCGATAATCAAGTTTATTTTCCTTCCATCCCCACAACTTACGATACAAATCTTGCCCCTGTACAAGTATTTAGTGCAACACCCAATGGATTAAACACATTGGTATATTCTCAATACTCTGAAGTCGAAGCTTTTCCCATACCTAACTTTATAAAGGTTGGTAGTAATAACGATAGAATTTTATCAATTAAACCGCTAACAAATAGTTTAATTATAATAAAAGAAAAGGACGGCATTTTTAGATTGACGGGAGATAGTCCAGCGAACTTTGTGGTGAGTTTGGTAGATCCGACCGTCCAATGTATGGCCGAAGAATCTGTTCAACTTTTCAGTAATAACGTCGCCATGCTATCAAATCAAGGCGTTGTGTTGATAAGCGAGAGCTCTATTTCTATAATTTCACGTAAAATAGAGAATATCGTACAGTACAGTTTGAATAATGAACAACTCCCATTTTGGACTTATGGTCTAAGCTATGAAAAAGAAAGAACTTATTTTTTAACCACCTTTAACCCACAAGGGGAATTAATAAATTTAGTATATAACATACTAACAGATACTTGGTCTACAAATTCAGACACACATGCACGCGGTGAAATAGGTCCAGATAATGATCTTTATTATATAAATGAAAATTTCAATAACAATCAACTTCCAGACGATCAAACGGTTATCTATAAAGAAAGAAACTTAGGCCAAAGAACTGACTTTTGTGATGAGTTCTATTATGCTACCGTGACTGATTCAACACCGGGATTAGTTGAACCATTAGACCAAACTGCGGACGTTGTTTATACCATCAACAGCCTTAAAACAGTTCCTTCTTATGGTGATATGGTGGTATTAAACTACCCCCTTCTACCTAATCTAAGTAGACAAATAAATCAAATAAAAACATCTAAGATGGTATCTCCTCAAAATTTTCAAGTAACATTTTTTAATCCATCTAATATTTTACAAGAAGCGTTTGACAGTATAGACGTTGGTGGTTATCCGCTAGATGTTACTCTGTATAAATCTTATGAATCTGAAATAAAATTTTCTCCCTTTTCAGCAGCAAATATTGGATTATTGAAACAATTTAGCCAATTCCAAGCTCATTTTAGGGATATAGCTAGTGTAACTGCGCTAGAATTAAGCTTCGCAAGTGATACCTATGGATCGAGCGAGATAGCACAATGGGAATCTAAGTTTGATAACCAGACATGGGGCCAATTTGCTTGGGGCTGTCAAAGCTGGGGAGCGGAGAAGTACAATTACCTAGGGGCTATTGATGCAGACACAAAAGGCTTAGATTATAGAACTAGCCCGGCACCTATATGTCGCATTTATGTGCCTAAATTAGGACAGCGCAGCAGCTTTATTCAAGCAAAGTTGAAATCTGGTGTAGCAGGAGATAAACTATTGCTGCAAGGATTAACTTATACGTACCATGTAGATGGTGAAAGGGTGTCGAGATAATGTCTGCAAAATCTACATACTGGTTAACCGACAAAGCTAGTACAGCGGTGTCCCATCTGCAAACCTACAATGAAAACTGGAATTCTGTCAGTAATACGGCTCCCCTGAAAACGGCTTATATAAGGAACTTCCTCGCCTATAACTCTAACATCCTCAAGGCTGGTAGTTGGGATAGTAGCCTCATACCAACTGGCCAACAAGGCGAAATGCTAGAAGTCCTTATACCTAAAGCCCGAGGTTTGATTCGCCAACTCGTCAGCTTAATTACTAAGACCAAATTGAACTTTAAAGCTATGGCGTTGTCAGACGGCGAAGAAGTTATGTCAGACGTTCGGCTAGCTAATTCTATTATGGATAGTATCACGGACGCGCAGTCTTTGGACTTGTTGGCGGAACAGGTAGTTGAAAATTCGCTAGTTTTAGGATCAGGTTTCCTCAAGACCTCCTGGTCGACTGCTCGCGGTGAGCCTTACGATTATACGGGCGGGAAAGTGGTGTACACCGGAGGAGTTGAGATTTCAGTCCTTGACGTTTTTAGCACCATTTTTGACCCATCCGCCGCAAAGAGTTTTGAAGAGTTACCCTGGGTTAGCTGTCTAGTGTTAAAAAACCGATATGACCTTATAGCGCAACACCCTAATTTAAAAACAGAACTTCTCGCTGTACCCTCTTATGAGAACATTAATGGGGCTAACTGGTGGTATAGTACTACGCCTATGAATTCTGAGGACACTATACCAGTATATGAAACGTATTCTAAGCGTTCCCCAGCGCTGCCTAGAGGACGACTGTTAATTTGGTGTAATGAAAATTGTGTCTTGTTTGATGGGCCATCGCCATATGACTCCATCCCAATCTACCCATTGACACCGGAGCCTATATTAGGCCAAAATTTGTGCGGTTATCCTCTGTTGAGCTCGCTCTTACCTTGCCAAGAAATGTTAGACAATGTTCAAAGTAGCATCGCCAGCAATAATGCGGCTTTTGGTACCCAGAATATTATGACTCCACGCGGATCGGGTTTGAACGTTCAAGATTTGACAGGCGGTATGAGATTGCTTCAATACACTCCTATGACTGGGTTAGCGGGCGGTGGTCGTCCCGAACCCTTGCAGTTAACGAGTTCTAGCCCAGAAGCTTTTCGATTTTCTCAAGACCTAGACTCGTATATGCGCGAATTGTCCCAGGTGTCCAAAATTATGAGTGGGGATAGCCAAGGCGCTACAAGTGGTTCGATGGTAGCTACATTAATGGCTCAGGGAATGGAACAAGTTGAAAGCTTGAAAAAGGCCTATAATAAATGCTTCCAACAAACCATGTATGCAGCGATAAATTGTTATAAAAATTTTGCAAAAATCCCTCAGAAAATAACTGTAAAAGGAGGTAAGCGCGACGATCAGGTAACCTTGAGAGAGTTCAGCGGCGAAGACCTAAAAAAAATTGCAGGTGTGAAAATAGAGGCAATCAACCCTTTAATGTCTAGTATCAGTGGTCGTTTAGAAGTAGCTGCCCAACTTAGCCAAATACCAGATGAGCAAAGTCGATATGAGTATATTAGCGTACTAGAAGGCAAACCCCTATCAAGTGTTTTGGAAAGCTATGTTTCACAAGAAGCTCTAGTAAGTGGTGAAAATGAATCACTGCTCGAAGCAAAAACAGTTTCAGCTTTGGCGACAGACAGCCACGCATACCACGTCCGAGAACATAGCAAGCTTCTTAATTCTCCAGAAATCCGACGTTCATCAGACCACCTTTCATCGATCCTAGCGCACATCCAAGAGCACGTAACCCTCCAAAAAGAGACCTCCCCTGATTTATTAGCGATGGTTTCTGGACAACCTCAACCGATGCCGATGGGCCAAGTTGAGCAACAAGCTGAAATGGGAGAAATGCTTTCTCCCCCTTCAGACCAAGAAGGCAATGAAAAGGCAGGCGCTATAAGTGGACCGGCAGCCCCGCAAGGACCACCTGCGTCAGGAGGAGGACAGTAAAGTGGCTTATGCATTTGACCGAGTAAATTCTTATATTGATCGCAATAAGAAGGAAAATGAGGTACAAAAAGAAGACGCGTTAAGGAGATCGACCCTAGCCCCCGCACCTTCTCAAAATATATCCCGTCAAGATAAAAGCGCAAACTTATCCCCACAGTTTCAAAATATGCCCGCAGCAACTCCACCACAACAAGCCGTCCCAGGGCGCGCCAGATATTCAAGAGCGCAAGCAAACCAGGCGGCAACTAAGGCTGCAAAAGCTGGCGCGGGAAGTAGGTTACCTGGATTTATTGGAGATTTAGGAGCCACCGCAACGGAAAATAAAAAAAAATTAGACGCGGTAAAAGGGAGTTATTTAGATCAACAAAGGGAGGCTAGTACAGAACGATATTCTGTCCCGGCGCAGGATGTAGGGGATGTTGTCGGAGGAAAAGGCGAAACACCTGAAGAAGAACAACAAAGACAAGAGAAAAAAGATATAATTAGAGGTGTTTTACAAGGTAGATCGGGTGGGCCTGAAGATTTAAAATTACCTAACATAAAAAGAGATATTTACGGACAAGATCTATCAAAAAAAGAGAATGTCCGTCGCCTTCTTCGCCAAGGTAAAGAACGCTATACACCTGGGATGGCATCCCTTGACCTAGACGTTCTCTCGAGTGTTCCAGAGTTCACAACCGCAGCATCAAAATTATCTGCCCAGCAAGATGAATTACTAGATTATTATAATGAACTAAGTAGAGAGTTACCTAGTGAAGCTTCCAGCATAGATGCCCAAATATATGATGAATACGTTACAGGTGAAGGGGGGCTTAGCGATAGGTTAAGAGGCCGAAGGACTGATTTAGTAGGCGAACAACAAACAGAGGCGAAAGAATTGGCCGCGTTGTTGAAGGATTTAAAAACACCTTCCACGGGTAAAGGCGCAGAAGCAAAATCCCTAATTAATGCCCAACTTGTTAAAAAACATTTGGCTCATACTAAAAATATAACTGGCGATGATTTGCGGTCTATATCCCAAAAAATGATTAATTATGGCGACCAATGGTTAAAACATGTAAAAATGACAGACCCCCACACAGGAAAAGAGACAACACTTGAACAATTTTTAGACGATGCAGAATTGAAATTCGGACAAGATTTTAATGTAGATGTTGAGTCTATGGCTGACGAGGGTGAACGGTTTACCTTTAATGAGTTAAACAACCTACTGGGCCCAGGGGATGTTGATGAAACTGCAAAAAAATCACTCTGGAAAAAAGAGCAGGGTAAGAAGTATTATGATATGGATGACTCCATTGATGGCGAATTAATAGGAAGAATCGACGATCGAAAAATCTTGAATCAAGCCATACAAGAAAGAGCTGACGAAGTAGGGGAAGAGGTTCGCAACTCAAGAGACTATAAAACTCTAGAGAAATTAAAAAAAATGAATGACAAAGACCTACTAGCCGCATTAATGAAAGGCGAAGGCGGCTACGAATTGAGAAATCAAATAATGCGAACAATTGGAAAAGCTAGCAAAGGCGAATCCCACGACGCTTCAGGGAGGAGTAGGGGGGTATTATCTGCATTGGAAGATATGTGGGCCTCACAGTATAGAGAGCCTAAATACTGGCGTAGCGAAAGCGGGACTGAAGACGCCGCAAGCGAACAAAAAAACAAGAAGTCGGGTGAAGCAATGGTATCTGTAATGAGATATATGCGCGAAAGAGCCAAGTTTTTAGGGCTAAAAGAGTTAGTTGATAAGATGAGTCATTGGAATGGGGTGTGGGGTTCAGCAAATGCCGGTCTGGTATATAGGCCTGGTAGCGCTTCAGCTTGGAGGATGCACCGCGAAGGACTGAAAAATTTTAACGACGCCGTCAAAGACTCGCCCCAACTTGAAGATCAATGGGAGCAATTGATAGGAGCGATAACGGGTGATTATGCATCTAGAGAAGGCCACGACCATGGAGAGTGGAGCAGTGGACCTTCAAAAAGAGAGGAAAACAACAAAAAATGGTCTGATGTATTTGGGGCTGGTGGTTCCACAAAACGTGATGCACATCTAGTAAAAGAAAGGGGCCAAGAGTTTAAGAATCATTGGAATGAAAGCAAATATACGGATGAAATTAGGAGTAAATTAAGATCAGCAATTAAAAATATGGTAGATTCTGGAAATTATATTGATTACGATTTTTCAAGTCATGGTCGGCATGATTCTTTATTAAAAAACATAGGGCAAGAGTCAAAATATAAACAAATAAAACAAGACCTTTATCCTCAGAATAAGGATAAATGGGACTATTCTAGATTATTAGATAGCATATTACAACATCAATATATTAGTGGCGGAGGGTGGGTTGTTCCCAAAGGGTATAAAGATAGAATCCCCCACCATTAGTATAGAATATAGAAGGAGGAAATAAAAAATGCCAGAACCGATCACCATGGGCACTTACCTAGCCGTAGCTGGCACTCTAAAATTAATTGAAGCTGGCGTTAATTGGTGGAACTCCTCCAGGCAACGTGACGCTGATGATACCCATCGTGATAACGTCCGAAATATATTTAAGCAACTCACAAAGCACTTGCCTGATTTTGATTTGACGATTTCTGATCCCCCAGAATTGATAATGGAAAAATTACAACTTCCAAAATATCGCGCCCATTTGGCGAAAACCAAACTCAATCCCGAAACAATAAAACGGGTGGGTACTTTCGAACCTCAGCTTTTACGGATGATAGAAGAACAAGCACCAAAAATGTTGCAAGACACTTCTAAATCACTAGAGTATCAAAAAAATCAAGAAAAAGCCCTCAATGAATTCGAACGCATTTCAGAGCAAGGAGGGATGGACGAGAGCTTGAGGGCGCTCGTCGAGCGTTCGAAGCGTCGAACAAAACAGGAGCACACCGCAAGATCAAGGGCGATGGATGAGCAAATGCAAAGGCGGGGGATGGCAGACAGCGGAGCTAGTTTACTATCTCAGTTATCCGGCCAGGAGGCCGCAATGCAGCAGGACGCACAGACGGAACTCGATGCTTCTGGTCTAGCATCGCGAAATCGGCTCCAGGCTATATTGAGTGGTGGACAGCTCGCAGGAGGCTTGAGGGATGCAGAAATGTCCCGCGAGAAATTCAATGTAAACTCAATCAACGACTTTAATAGGAGAATGAGTAGTCGCGAAATGAATATTCAAGAAGCCAATACCCAGATGCAAAATCAGGCTGATTTGTTGAATCTTCAAGAACGACAACGACTCTCCGAGATGAACCGATATCGTGACGACGAGATGGCGATTAGGGAAAGACAAGAGTCGGTACAAGACCAGCTTAGGGAAGATTCTATTTTAGATAAAAATTATGCGCGAGACTTTACCGAGAGAGGGTATAGCAATTCGCTCAGAATGCAACAAGAGCTTTTAGCGAGAAGAGAAAAACAACGGATAGAAGACTTGAAGCAACGAAGTTTTAACAACAGGCAAAATCTAGCGCGTGGACAGGCTGGGCTGAGTGAAATGGCCCGCGATACTTCTCAAAATCGATCACAGCAAAGAGCAAATTTAGTTGGTGGATTAGCAGACGCTGGGATTATGGGAATGGACGTCTACCAGGGTCACGCAAGAGAAGGCGAAAGACAAAAAAGATGGGATGATTTAATGGCTCGTCAAAACAAACCTATGGGTTGGGGTTCTCAAGCTGGTAAAGGATACAATTTAGGCTTAAATTATACCCCTCAGTTTTCAAATCCGGACGAATATGAAGAATATATGCGGCGACAGAGGGGGCGGTAATGGCTAGTTATAGTAGATTGAAAAAGTTGTTAGGTGCTAGCGATGATTTTCAAGCAAATGCAAATTGGGAAGAACGGGAAAAGCAAAGAGTAGAAGATAGGCGAGAGGCGGAACGCTATGGGCGTTTAACAAAGGGATTTGGTTCAATCTCAGACACACTTTCCGCAGCTACGCAACCAGTGGGAAGGCCAGGTAGAAAGTCAAATTTATCTGACTATTTTACCCAAAGGGAAAGCGACGAGCTTAAAGGGTTGGAGCATTTTGAGCAAGATAGAGAGAAAGGAATAAAGCGCGCTAAATTACTGGATGAGATCGACGCGGGGGACCAGGCAATAGCACAGAAGATGCAAAGGGAATCTGTTATGGATGCCAGGTGGAACAAACAGCAGGAAAATACGCATAACTACCGCATGGCAGTTCTGGATAAAAAGAATCAAACCAAGCCAAAAACCCCTGAGCAAATAGAATCAAGAAAATTAAAGATTATAGGGCACCTAAATAAAACACCGGGATTTAGCAAAGTCCAAAATCAAAGGGGCCTTGTGACTACTTTTGAAGAGCAACTTAAAAAAATAAAAAATTTGGTGGCCGAGGGCAAAGAGGAACAAGCTTATGCACAGGCAAGAGGCACTCAAAAAATAATAAACTCAATGTCCGTAGGCACTTCCGATGCAGTTGCGGCGCATGAAGAAAACATTTTAGGAGAAGAGTTAAGGTATTCTTGGGCCAACATAATCAAAGAGCGCGGACTTAGAGACATTAAGGCGTGGGAGGAAAAAATGGAGTCTGTCGTTGCTGGCCATCATGCCTCAATGGATTCTACCGAAAAGCGGATTTTAAAACAATTTTATACCCAAATGGGAAAAGATACCGCTGATTTTATGGGTTATGAATTAGAAGAAGAAGAGGATGAGGCGGGAGTTGGGGACTTGTTGGGACAAATATTAGGTTCTAATCAGGAGGGTATGGATACCGTTCTTGCTCCTGGTGAGGGAGGTGGTACAGGAGATGAAGCTTATACCGTGAAGACTATCGGCGGCAAAAGGTATAAAATCCACCCAGACGGAAGCGGGGATAGGATACAATGAAACAATACATAGGCTCTATCAGCCCTGAAGAAATGGCTAAAATTATAGCGGCGGATGCGTCTAGTAAAACTCAAAAAGGTTCTATCAGTCGTGACGAAATGGAGGCGATTCGGACGGCGGAGGAGCCCAAAGAAGAAGAGGAAGCAGGGTGGGTAGGCCCCTTAAGAAGTGCCGGAGCAGTTTTACAAGGGCCCCGTTGGGAAGGATTAGCAAGAAGTTTATTAGAGGGCAAAGATTACGAGGAAGAAAGAAAAAAGGCGTTAAGTAAACAGCAGAAGTTTGAGAAAGAACATGAATGGCAAAGTTTGCTTGGGGAGATAGGTGGCGATATGGCCGTAGGGGCGATATTAGGCGCGAGCGTGGGTGCTTTGGGAGGACCTTTAGCTGTTCCCCTCGCTGGTATCATGGCGTTCGTAAACGCGGGTAGGAAATTACCTAGGAGAGTAGCCCAATTTGGGATGGTTTTAAAAGCGGCGGAGAAATCGCCGAAATTGGCTCATGCTGCAAAAAAAATATTGCCCATTATGGAAAAATTTTTTCCAATGTACCTGAAAGGGGCGGCTGTTGATGCAGCAACCTCAACCTCTAAAGCAATAGCCAAGGAGCGTGATATATTACCGGATGTGGCCGCATCTGTTGGTATGGGTGCGCTGGGGAGTACCGCTGGACAGCTAGGGAAAGCGGCATGGCGCGGGGGTAAGTCAGCGTTTCTTAAAGGAACAGGATCAATCCCAAAGAAGCAAGCGGATAGAGAATTTGCAAGAAAAATGTTAAACACCAAAGAGGGGCAAGAGGTTTGGAGCGCCGCGGAAGGTAAAACTAGAGGTGAGTTGGTAGAAGAGGCATTGGGGCAGTATGAAGGGCTGAGCGAAAAACTAAAAGCTACAAGCACCCCCATTACGAAGATTTTACAAAAGGAAAAAGATTTCAAGGCAGAAGAGGTACTCAAGACATATGATGAGCTAATAGCACAAAACAAAGCTCGTTCCCACGGAAGACCAGAAATGTTAGAAAGAAGAAGGGAAATTGATAAATATCTAAAAGAAGAAAGGGCACGCTATTTACCGAAAGAACGTCTTTCTAGTATATTGGATAAACACGGCAATAAGACAAAACAAACAATACCCGGTGAAGATGTCCCCCAAGCCCTGGTTAGGGAAAAGCAGCTAGAGGCACAAGCCAAAGCGGCATACAAAGGACTAGATAGAAAAACTGCGGCGGAATTAGCGGGGGGAGATGTAGACCGCGGTTTAAGGAGGCTTCTAGGTGCGGGAGATTTACCACAGGCTGAGTTAAGTAAATTCGGCAAGTTTATGCAGGAGGTTAATCAACCTCTAGGAGCAATGAGAGGTGCTTTAGAATCAGAGCTATTGGATTCTAGGTCTCGTTTTAAAGGAGCGTTTAACGAAGGAAGGGATTTTGATCCAAAAAGAGCCGAGGATACCTTCGGGCGTCTGGCTAAATTCACCGAAACCCCTGACCTTTTAGAACAAGCAAACGCGCAAAAGCTTATTACAAATATGAAAGAATCACCTGAAAAAGCCCGCGCTTATATAAAAAGTCTCTCAAGATTGGCTAAGAGTGGCTTATTGGTTGGCGCAGGGGCGGCAAACCCTACGGTGTTAATTTTTGCAGGTTTATCGGTGATGGGAGCAAAGACCTTAGAAAATTACCTTAAACGGCGTGGTTATAAGGACGCTATTTCTTTAATAAGAGGAGTTGCAATGGAGGAGCCAGAGGGGTTATTTTCTGGGATAGTAAGAGCAGCCAGAGCAGGGACAAGGCTAGGGTTGCCTTCGACTATTAATCAGAAAATAATTGACAGAATGAATCGAGACCTGAAGGAGGATAGATATGAGTAAAGAACTTGACAAGCACCGAGACATAAATACTTTGCTTGACTGCCTAGAGCAAGCTGAAATCGTGGGTGAAATGTTAGTTGAAGCGGTGATGACTAGGAAATTCGGTTTAAGATTTGGCTTAAAACTTATACGTCAACTTGATGATATATCAGATCTCTGTAGCCAGCTTGCAGAAGGAAATTTGGCTTTAGAGTTACAGGATTTGGATGAGAACGAGGCAGGGCAATTGGGGATGGCGTTGTTTTCAGTTGCCAAGTGTATACAAGAGGAAGTAAAGAAACATAGAAAGGCTAAATCATGAGTAATCCAGGGCGAGAGATTGATTTCGGAAGTTATAATGCATCCGTGCCATTTACCGTGGCACCATATAATATGGGGGACGAAAGGTCGCTTGGGTTGACAGTGGAAGACACATCACCCGGCATAACCTCTTTTTCAGCCGCGGTACCTGGCGTGGCTTTTGGCGGTATCGTTACGGTGACAGACGCAGGCCATGGGCTTTCGAATGGAGATATGATTATAGTGGCTGGGGCTGCTGGATTTGATGTTTCCAGCGTGGTCGATGGTGAGTACGAAGTCCAGAACCTTAACACCAATACATTTGATATAGGGGTGTCAGGGTTCCCTGGAAATGGCGCAGGTACTTTGACCTATAGAGATATGACAGCGTGGCCCGCAGCAGGCACGCTTCAATACCAAAAGAGTAATGTGCGGCAAGGGCCGTATGTTGACTCGGGAACCGGCTTTGCTTTACCTCTGTTAACCCGAATGTTAATAGGCGGTTACTCGGACAACAACCAATTGTATCTAAGAGCCCAGTGGACCCCAACCACCACACATTTAAATCAACCGTGCGGGGCAATTACTCCAGCGGCGGATGGCTCATGGGACATAGATATTACGGATGCGACTCACCCTTTCACAACAGCGAATATGGGAGGAGGTGTGACCGTCTATTCTTCCACTAATTTTGATAATAATTATGGAGCGCAAGGGGAAAACTTGCAGATTGTAGGAATAGCCGCGGGTGTGTCGTTTATTTATAAAACTTGGCGCGATCCGGGTACAACACTAGGGGGATTGGTGAGTTATGGCTTAGGCTTAAGCGATACCATAGGGGCGTCGGTTCATATTAGAGGATGTCAGAAGGATAGTAGCGGGTTTGCAGGGGCATAAGCCCCTATTTTCAGTTAGTGTTAAGGCGGGGGTGATCTGCCTCAGGAATGAAGAAGAGACAGCAGGCCGAATGATTTATGATCGAATTGTGGTATCCACGATTACCGCCAAATAGCGTGATCTCGTTGTCTGTTGCTTCGCTCAAAATCCATCCAGTCAAATCAGCGCCATCCCCCTTTTCGCCCGCTCGCCAGGATCCTCTAGCAGCCTCTTTTTTGATTTGGGTTGATACATCTGTTCTAAACAAATCAACGAATTCATACAGACAAAATAGATGATCATTTGAAGGGATTACCGCTTCATACAATTCATAATTATAATGTTGCATTAAATAATCGGCCTTAAATTGGTCCTCAAATTCTAAATTGTTATATGCGTTTGTCGCCGCTCTGCACACAACTTCAATCGCTTGTTCGTTAGAGAATTTCATATCTTGTTCCTTATGTTATAGTTAATTTATTTATTTCAGTTTCATGGCTGATTTATTCTCATGACTAAGATGCATAAATCGTTTTGCAGCCTTATACCGGGTCCATCCTGTGTCTAAGAGGTAAGCTTTTGTCGCCCTCACCTCTGATGCGGTAAGGGGCTGAATCTCGTCTTCAGATACACCTTCAAATTGACAATGGATAGCATTTAGCATATTGCAAAGAGCCGGCCATGTTTTGATTTCCGCTGGTGTGGATGAGCACTGGTGATACCATTCGTTGTTTATAACGTCGTATGGTTTAGCGCCAAGCGACACAAGATATTTACATCGTGCTATTTGTTCTGGATGTAGATCTTGAGTCTTCCCTAATTTTTCCACTTGCTTTAGTGCTGCTTTTGTCATCTTGTTCTCCTTGTTAGGTGTTGACTTGTTAGGTGTTGATATAACAATAACATTGTCTTTTTGTGCTGTCAATGGCTCTTCATTTATCTCTGGCTTTATCTCTGTCTTCGGCTCTGGCTTCGGGACTATCTTTAGATTTGTCTTTGGCTGGTCAAGGCCCTTATTTTTGAGGAATTCGCTCGTCATATATTGGAAAGCTTCTGGTAGAATTTGGCGATAAAGTGGAATTAAAGGTTGATGGCCCCACCGACCGGAGTCGAGAACAGGATGACGGCTACTGCTTATGCCAAGACATGGCCCAGAGGTCGGATGTTCAAACATCATCCCAGAAAACTCATAAGGAGGGACAAAAAAGAACCTCTTATTAAATTTGCGCCATCCTCGCTCTTCCATTTGTGATCTAACGCTGATGCTTCTGCCACCCCAGGCGCGGGAAGGTTTTAAACCTTGATCAAGCTTGTTTAGTTGGCCCCAAAACTTTATCTCTTTAGGGAGTATATATATTCTTTCTAAGACATCGGAAAAGAAGTTTTCTTTGCACCAATAATAGCAGAGATCATAATGATTAAGAAAATCAACCTTAGCTTGAGAATCAGCGTCTAGTTTTGTGTCTTTCTGTGTTAACTCCATCTTTCTCTCCTTGTTTGAGTGATATATATATATTCACACATCTTATGTCAGTTTGTCAACTGTAAGTATGAAGATTACTGGAAAAAAGAAGATTTTACTCAACGTACTCACCAATGGTTAAAACCTGGATGACACACTATTGGGTAATGAAAACAGGAGGTTAAAGAAAGTGGGAAAGTTTGGACCGCACCTGGATGACGCAACAAAAGGTAATGATATTAGGGACATCTCAAGATAGAGGGTATTTTTGGGGGTAAAATTCATTTTATATATACAAATATATAATCCCGCCGTCCCTTCTATATTATTATTATTCTTAATATATCTTGAGATAGTGAGTAAATAAGTATAAGTAGCTAATAACAAACGGTAATAGTGTGTATTTCAGTAGCTCAACGTCTGCATCAGCATCAACACTATCAATCTTAAGCGTTCATCAAAGTGATCAATAAACCCCCTGAATCAATCAAGTACTTGCTATGATGGGGTTACAGCTTTCACCATACTTGTTCACTATACATTTGATTAATGAACATAACTTCGCCGTCCATAGTAAGTATCGGATGTAATACATGACAAGCAAAGGGTTGATGATTAACCATCGTTCAAGTAGGTGGTACACAGGTCATTGAAAATTGTCACGCTTTTAAAGGGTAGGTACAAAAGGTAAGTAACTCTTACCAGTAATCAAACCGTTTAGACTCAAGACATTAACAGGCAGGCCAGCAAACCGTTGGCGCACAAGGCGGCGATCGAATGCTTTCAAACCGTTGAGGCAGAAGGCAGCGATCTTCCTGAAAATAGGGGGGGTTCCGTTAAGTACTTTCGCAAGATTTCGGGTATTCTTCACAGATATTTATTTTGTATTTCTCTCCCTGACAATCTCACACAACTCATGTCATTACCTCCGTTCCTTTCTCCCCCTCAATCCTGTATAATCTTACTAACAACCTTGGAGGCCTTTTTATGATTAAACTCCTTTGTACTTTCTTGTTAATGCATTCGTCTGTGGCATGTGGTGACGAGTCTTCAATCAACCTTATCGGCGGTATACCTGTCAAACCTGGGGAATATAAAGAAGTAGTTAGAATCACTGATGGAAGGGGTGCTTGTACTGCGGTAGTTGTAGCGCCTAGGGTATTGCTTACAGCTGCTCATTGTGTAGAGAGAGGGACGGCGGAATTCCAAGGGTACGATAGAAAAATTTACTCGGCCATGTGTGCAATAGCACCAGGGTATCAAAGGAAGGTAGGAGACCAGGATTTAGCAGCCTGCATATTAGATAAGGATCACCCCCCACCCTATGCCACGGTGAGCCATGTAGGCCCTGTTTTGGGCGAAGAAGTGATGCTTATGGGATATGGTTGTGTGCAAGAGGGCGGCGGTGGTGGAAATGATGGAATATTAAGGAAGGGGATAGCAACAGTTGTTAAGGTTCCAGAGGGCGAAAATTATAGTTTTTATACCCATGGGGCAAGTGCGCTATGTTTTGGCGATAGTGGAGGACCTTCTTTTTTAATAACCGATGCGGGGCATATTTTAATAGGGGTGAACAGTCGAGGAGATATTCGAGCTCTATCCCTAATGACTGCGCTTTATCACCAAGACACATTAAAATTTTTAAGAGCTTTTGAAGAGGCATCGTCGTATAAAATTTGTGGGCTCGGGGCGGTGTGTGGGTATTTGGAAAAAAAACCCGACGGTTGTTTTTATTGATCTTCCTTTGGCTTTTCATAGAGATCCTTGACTTTCTGTGGTAACGTCGCCGCCCTATAGAAATCCAACCTTGATTGCATCTTCACTAATTGTATTAATAGTTTTTCTATCTCTTTCGCCTGATCTATATTACGTCTCTCTAATACATCAATATATAAGATTAAATCCTGAACGTCTTCCTTCTTATAGATAGCTTTTTCAGCTACCTTTCTGATATCTAATGTCAGCTCTGTTTTCATATTTATACCCTACCATATTATTAATACTATTACTATTATACCATCTTGACATATATATGCATATACTCTACTATCAATATATAGGTTAACTGAAAGGAGTACGATAATGCCACGAGTAGCGAGACCTATAAATCAATTGACACCCGAGCAACAAATCAACCGCGCTAGAAATGAAAAAGCAAAGGAAAAGAGATCTATGAAACCTAAGTCCAATTTATTAACAATTTCCCCGTCTCCATCGCCTCTTACATCCTCCCTATCTTCTTGGCAGGGTATTGG
>TARA_R110000824_G_scaffold62352_4_pt1 | contig 35840 bp, 25 predicted proteins | sample TARA_R110000824 | Tara Oceans TARA_R110000824 (sample SAMEA4397747) | marine metagenome | biome: Polar Biome; feature: [MES] marine water layer (ENVO:01000295) within the mesopelagic zone...; material: water (ENVO:00002006), including particulate matter (ENVO:01000060) such as......
ATTTCAAATCTAGATAATGTAGATATTGATGGGACGTTCAAAATGGATGGTGTGACTTTTGATGTTAATGCTTCAGGTGCTGTGACAATTGATGGTACCACAATATCTATCGACGGAACAGATGATGTAAACTTGACTGTCACTTCTTCTACTGCAGGAGAAGATTTAACAATTGCACAAGTTGGTGCAAATGATTCATCAATTATTATTACTGCAGCCGGCACTGGCACTGATGCTATTAAGATAGACGCTACTGCTGGTGATATGCTTATAGCACCAACTTTAATAAATGGAAAAACATTAAAAATAGGTCCAACATCAGCCACAGAAATGGTGTTTACGCCGAGTGGAACAGCTGCTAATGAAAAAATATCAATAACGAACACAGCAGGAACTGCTGCTGATGCAATAGCTATAGTCTCAACAGCTGGAGGTATCACATTAACAGGCGACACAGATCACGGTGTTCTGGTAGGCACTGTTTCAACCGGACCGGTATCAATTGGTCACACTACTTCTGAGACAACAGTTAATGATAATTTGACAGTTACTGGAAAAGCAGTTATAACAAGCGGCGACATTGATCTTGGAAATGGTCAAGCTGGGTCAATAGCTATACTGAATACAGCCGCGGGAACAGCGGGAAAAGCTCTAACAATATCTGCAGGGACTGCTGCAACTGCCGGATCAAACAACACAGCAGGTGGTAGTCTGATCTTAAAAGCAGGTGGCGGCGACGGTACAGGCACATCAGATGTTGAAGTATGGACAAAGACTAGTGGGACAGACGCAGCAACAGAAAAATTAAAAGTAGACGGTGCGGGCAACATATCAGTATTGATAGACAATGCATTGATAGGGTTTGGCGAAAATACAGATATAACACTTACTCATGTTCATGATGTAGGTTTGACTGTTACTAATACAATAAACGGAACAGATAATAGACCGGTAGTTTTACAGCTTAAGTCAGAAGAAGATACTATTGTGACAGATGATGTTATTGCTAGTTTGGAATTCGCAGCAGGTGATTCTGATGGAACAGATGGTGCTGGTGTTGCAGCCGGTATTCATGCGATAGCAGAAGGCACATTTGGTGCAAACGCTAATGCAACCAAGCTTGTATTTACAACGGGTGTTCAAGAATCTGCAAATTCTGCAGCAACACCAAAAATGATATTAGACTCTGCAGGAAATCTAACATTAGCAGGAGAATTACAGGTAACAAATATTGGTTACACGGATGGTGATAATGCTATTGTTATTGCTGATGGTGGCGGTGTAACTTCTTCTGCTGGTATTACATCAACAGCTTCAGCAAATACATTTGGTGCAACATCATTTAACGATGCTAACATTACACATGTTGGTGCTTTAAATGCTGATACAATTCAATCTGATGCTGCCGCGGTCGGCTTAAACATTAATTTTGATGGCAACACAGAAACCAACATCATATCACTCATAGATAATGCTCAAGATGCACTTCTAATCAAAGAAGGCGCCAATATTTTCATGAAGTTTGACACGGCAAACAGTGCTGAGCGAATAGCAATGTTCAAGGGTTTAGATCTAGTATCTGATGGTGTAAAGATTAAGCTTGGTGTCAACGGAGATGTTGTTCTCCAGCATGAACATGATGTTGGTGTCATTATGAAGCACAACGGTACTGCTGATGACAAACCAATGGTCCTCACACTACAAACTGGTGAAGAAGATATTGAAGCAGACGATGTGATTGCTGAAATTAGATTCCAGGCGCCAGACGAGGCTTCAGCTAATGGAGATAATAACTTAGTTGCTGCTTCTATCGCTGCGGTATCAGAAGGTAACTTTTCAAATACAGCAAACGCAACAAAGTTATCTTTTAGAACAGCAAAATCTGAAGATGCTTCACTAGCAGCCCAAGAAAAAATGTCTATAGATAGTGGTGGCTCTGTTATAATGAATGCTGGGACAACAACGGCTCCGGGTGCCGGATTTAATGGTGGTGAAGACACTGTGGTGTCTAGAATTCAGGAAATAAACGGTGTGACTATAACAACATTTGAGATTAATATTGATGATCAGGTGTCAACCGCTGGTACTGGACTAAGAATTATGGGCGACTCCGCAGGTGCAGCTGCAGCTCATTTTGCTAGACTCGACTCTGGTGTTAATGGTTTAATTTACAAGGCGACAATGGTTTGTATGGAATCACCAGCCGGCGGCGAACCAGACTTAGACGTATACGCTGAATCTGCGGTCCGCGCAGAAGGCGCTAGTATTAGTGGGAATTATGCTCGTATAATAACAGCAAGATCAGATCACGTGGTTACAAAGTTCTCGGAAGAGAACGCCCCGTTCTACGATAACGGAACTGGTGCCACACCAGGGCTTCATGAGTATTATCTATATCTTGTTAACGGAACTGGTGGTACAATGGATGGTGGCACATACTCAGCAGGAAAGTTTTTGCTTCAGCTTTATGGTATTAAGGCATTTGGTTCTTGATAATCAGATAAATTTTATGTATTGATTGTGATTATTAGGCAGTGTGAAGATGAAGATGTAACAATTACAATATAGGAAGTATCTTAAGCTTGATACTTATATAAGAAGGTTTTAATTAAAATGGGAATACTAGATAAGAAAACAAGATTTATAGATTTAGTTGTGACACAAGAGGGCAAGCGACAAATTGCAGCTGGAAAGTTGCGCGCAGAGTTTGCTTCTTTGTCAGACTGTAATGCATTTTATGACAAAGCTCATAATGACGATGTTTCACAACGTCTTTATTTTGAAGTTATGGAACGTCCTGAAAATTCTATTGTTCTTGAAAAAGATGATAGTGGAAAGTTATTAAATTTTAATTTTTCACCTACTGGTTCTATTGTTGGTAACAATATCTTTTTAAAAGACACAACCAACGCACAGAAGCTTAGTCTGAAGGCAGTAACAGGAAGTACTTTTGAAGTAGGTCAAAATTCTGTTTTAGATTCTACTTTACGTCATTTTAAGAAGAACTATTTTATAGGGACAAACGATCCTTTAGACAATGATGAGTTCGAGCTAAATCAAACAGAAATGACTTTTGTTATAAATAATCGTCAGCCCTTTGGTGGTAGTCCTTACTCTGAAACTATAAATGTTAATAATGCAGAACCCTTCTTTATAGATCCAAAATTAACACACTTACCTAATTTTAAATTTCTTCCACCTATCAATACAGACGGGTCAAACTATGGAAGCTTTACAGACATACGCTCAACATCTCGAGAAACTTGGCCTCAAATTAAAGAACGTTTAGGCCCACAAATATTTGATGAGGCTGAAACTACTGTTGATAGTGATGGGGATATTAAGAAAGACTTGACTGGTAGGAGTAGAAAGCAAAGCAGGAAATTACTAAATGCAGGCAAGCTCCCGGTAATAATTCCGCCAAACAAAGAATTTAAAGATATAAGGTTTTTAAAGACATCTTCTGAAAACAACTTATTAATTCAAATGTTTGAAGATGCAGCAGGCCCTACAATGAATAAACTTGATATCGTTGATGCTGGCATATTTACAGATACGAATGATAAAAATTTACGTTTTCAAAAAAGAGTTTTTTATGTTGGAAAAACATTCTTAGATGATTTTAACACGCCAACTTTTGTAAATATATTTACTATAGTAATGGATTAAAAATGTATATTAGTAAGAACATAAACTTTAGTTTTCTCGCAAATCAAAATAGCGACGATGATCTGACTCCACATGTTGTGCGGGTTGAAAAAGAAAAAGACAGTGATGGGAGAATTCGTGAAGTGATTGTCTTAAAGTACTTTTGCCGGGTTGATAGAAAACTCTTACAAAAATCTAATTGTGAAAGTATTGATATAAGACTATCAAAGCAAGATTTAAGTTATTATCGCAGTTTAGCAAAGTTAACACAAACAAAAGTAGCAGTCGCAAAAATAAGAATAAATAAAAAAGAAGAAAATGAACAGTCAGACAGTAGTAACGTTAGTAATTTTTTAAAGAATAGGCAAGAAAAGAGAAAAGATAGAAAGAAGAAAAGAAAAAATAGTCGAGAAGCTCGAAAAAACAAAAGAAAGAACAAAACAAACAACGATGGATCAAATCTTTTTGGTAGAAACAAAAATAGCAGTGGTGACAAAGATTCTAGAAGACGTGGCGGTTTTAAAAATAGAGATAGCAATGGCAAACAAAATAAATTAAGAGGCAAATCAGGCAATAAGCTAAAAAGAACAAGAAGAATCAAAACATCTATGAATAGCAAGGTTGTCTTAGAACCTAAAAGTCTTATAATTACAGCAAAAGCTAGCTCAAAATTTAGACTATTAAAAAATGAAGACATATACGCAAACGCAAAGAAAGTATCTTCTATTAATTTTGGAGGCTTTTCTGCATCACTCGGCAAAAAACGTAAGTTTAGTCGAAGACAGTCTCGATTGGCTAATAGACGACAATCAACAGGCGACTCTAGGTCAAGAAAGAATAGACTGTTAGCACCAGATACAATATTGCAAATAGAAAAAGCAAATTATACGGATACATCTAGATTCCGGCCGTTATACAAGAGTAGTCCTGCATCACTTAGAACTTTTCAAAACCAATATTTGAATATGGTTGAATCAAGCATAGATCCAATGCACTTGTTTGAAGATAATTTCGGAAAGATATCATTCAATCAAAGTAGAATGGGTTCAAGACCTAGTGTATTATCAAATACAAAATTTAGAAAGATTATACCTGTGATTCGAGAAGTTCAAAGGCAGATTGCTAATTTATCTTCGTCAAGATATGAATTTAAAAAAATAAAAGATCCATCCAGATATAAGCTATTAGAATGTTTTGGTAGAATAAGTCTTGAAGACTTGCAAGCGCTAGGTAATAACGCTTACATTCTTTTCATTGCTAAAGATGACAATGGCATAAATATTCAAGCACAATCTTTTTCATTTAGAGTTGGTAATGTACTTGAACAGATGATTAAACAGTCAACAGATGTTAAGTGTAGTACAAGCAGAAAGCCATCTGGGGTTTGCAAACTAATCGTTTCTAATAATAAATCATCACAACTTGTAGACGTTAATATTGAAGTGAAGAAAATTAAAAGACAAGACAACTTTGTTGAAACTGATTTTTACGAAATTGTAGGAGATCATCAAATACCAGCAAGATCGGTCTTGTCTGTTGTTGATGGAAGCATCAATACTCAGCGAAGACGACCGGTCAATTTTAAACCAAGTGAAAGTTTGTTTTTTAGATCTACAATAAATTATCGAGGAAAGAAATACTACAATTCAACTTCTGCTTCAAGTAAAGGTGTAAAAGGTAGTAAGAAAAATGATAACATACCTACATTAAACATTATTGTTAAAATAGATGATTCTCAGCGAGGATTAGCTATAGACGTAACTAATATATCATTAAATGTCGCTGCTATAAGACTTAAAAAATATAAATACGTAGGCTCGTCTAAAGGTAAAATTATTGATACTTTTGATCAAGAACGAAAAATTAACAAATTTGTATTTTTATCATCTGAAGAAAACTCATCGACAAGGACAAGTTTTAAATTTATTGATTCTGATGTCGATGAAGATCAAGTATATATGTATGTTATAGAATGTATTATGAAAAATGGTGAACGCAGGTTGGCTACTGACTATTTTATTGAAAAATACGAAGCCAGAACTGAAACAGTAAAAATTACTGATATAGACATAACTGCTTCCAGTTTTATTCCAGATGCTTCTGATGCTGTAAGCGAATCAGGAAATGAAATTACTCGTCCTGTACGCATTGATTTTAAAATTAGTAAAATAGCAACTGAAGTTGACAAAATTATTAATAATCTTTTTGGTAACCTGTTTGAAATATATAGCGAAGAGCTCAAGAAAATAAAAGATGTGCAAGGCTTAGTATATTCAATAGAAATTCAAAGAATAGAGGAAAAAACAGGTGACACAGTTACAGTGGGAAAAGTAACTGCTGACAAAGACGGTAATTGTGTTTTTGTTGATGATACAGCACCAGCCTTTTCAAGTCTTACTTATAAGTTAATACCTAGGTGTCGGCCGGCAAATGAAGTGATTGCTTCTGTCGTAGCACAAACACCTTTTCTAGCGAAGAAAACAATCAACCGCCCTGTTAATTTTGTTTCTGCAGCTGCAAGGTTAAATTCAAAAAACAGAAAGGATAGGATTTTTACAGCTAAAAAAGATAAGTTTTCTAATAGAAAGATATTTAAAAAAGGCCGACTCAGATCCCCAAAAAGTATTTTGCAACAAAATTCTGAAGATTTGTTTGCTGATGCATCAACAGGCGACATAGAATATATTACAGTAGGCGGCTTATCAGACGCAAAGCTTTTTGATTCAATAGTCATTGAAGACGGTTTTATTAGTGAGATTCGTCATATTATAAAATCAAATACTCAACAAAGTGTATTAAAGAGTTTAAGAAAGCGTTACTACGATTTAGAGTTTGAAACAAATAATGATTTTTTAGTAGATTTTTACGCAATCTTTATAAAAGAAGATCGAAATATCTACTTAGATGGTGCAATGCATAGTGATGATGTGTTTAAAGAAACAAAACAATACAGATATTTAGTGGAACATACAGGAAGTGCTGGTGTTGTAGAATATTATGTAGTACCTGTACTTAAAACAGGAAAAATTCTAAGCCCTCAGCTAATATCAGCCCAGTTAATAGAGTAAAAATATGCCTTTTAAATTAAATAAATCAAAAATAAACTTAAGAACAGTTAAGAAAAATAGTAAAAAATCAGCATCTGTTGGTAAAATATTAGGTGCAATGCGATCTTTTGAAGATACAGCACCGAAAACTGCAGAGGGTGAAATTGCATTTAATGATGAAGACACGAATGCAAGATATATAAGATTACAAAAAAAAGGAATCAATTTACTTCGTACTGAAATAATAGCAATAACTGAATTTATTCCTGTCGCAGTTGGGAATGATGCAGATCAAGATACAAATAAAATCAATTATAGCTTAGGTAATAATAGACAAGTAAGCGTAACAAATGTTGCAAGACTAATCGAACTCCATAGACAGATTCGTGAATACGTGATAACTGCTGCTGAAGCTGTTTTGCAAAAAATTTATCCAGGTTTGTCAGCTCCTGGCTTTTTAGAAGATTTAAAAGCAGCAGTCAACAGCAATTTTGATCGATGCGTTGCGCCAACAATATCAGAAACAGTCGAAAATATAATGATTGCAGTAGAAGAAGCTGCAAGCGGACCTTCACAAAAAAGAATTAGAAAAAACAAGACAAGTCCTTTTTTGATCGCAACTATTGAATATTTTGTATATGAAAACCTTGTTGAAGAAATTGTCCAATACTTAGGTAGTGTTGCACAAATAGACAATAAATTTAAAAAGTCGTGGTCGTTAGAAAAGTTTTATAAGTTTAAAAGTTTTTCACCAGGAACATTAATCTCTTCAGAATTGAAGGACGCGTATTCCAACACAAGTACTTTTTTAGATGATCGAGACAGGCTGCTTGTTAGTTTAGTGGGGATGCATAAGACAAGTGAGAATTCAGATTCAGACGTTTTTGCTAATGTACAATCTCACCTTGCAAGCTTAATACTTATGAAAGATTCTGCAAGTGTTTTGATAACAGCAGAAGATTCAGATGTCGGAACTTTAGAAATTGAACCGGGTACTGTTAGATACGGTCTGTCAGGTGATCTGGCAGATGCAATAGATTCTTTAAAAGACATTACTTTGTCTGGGATGCTTTGCGGGTTTGGTTCTGGTACTGGAGAAGATAGAGCAGCAGTAGGCGCAGATGTTAGTAGCGGTTTAGTAAAAGTAAGTAATGGAAAGTTGAATTCAATCTTTACATCTATTGAAAACGCGCAAGGCGAAAGCGTGACTGATATTAGCGAGGGAATTAATGAATTAATGATCGCAATGTCATATGACTTTATCACAGCAGTTTGTGGCGCACAAAATGTACGCGGTAAACTATCTAATTTAGGTCGCTCAACATCACTTGGATCAGCAGATGGTGACAATCCTGGAAAGCTTACATTGTTAACATACTTAGGAAATGTTTTAGGGTGTCCTAAAGAACAGCTAAACATAGATGGCGGTTTAGAGTATGTACGCACACATTTACCTAATTTAGGTTCAGCATATACAGACTTTGATGGTCTGAAATTTGAACCTGAACGCGAAGGATTAGGTACATTTGGCGCGCGTTTACTAGGTGTAAGAGAATTTAATAACGAAGATCGGGACGTATACTACTCACCACTTGAGTCAACAAGTAAAGAAACGACACGAGAAGGTCAGGGGTATATACCCGCAACTCAATTCTTTGTTGAATCTGCAATCGAAAGATCTGGAGAAAATATTGAACTAAAAGATTTAAATGAGTTCATTGAGTTATACGAATCAATTGCTAAAAATATGCAGAGTGATATTTTAACTCTAGTTCCAGATTCTAAGGTTGCTGAAAACAAGGTTGGAAGTAAAAGGCCGTTAACATTCTTAGGAAAACATTCAGCAAGAACTCACTTGGAGTACTTAAATAAAAAAATAGCTGCTGACTTAGATGATATAGAAAAGTATGCTACAGATCCTGAAAAGTCTTTATTCCCCCAGTTGGCAGTATTTGTCCGGGATCAAAGTGGTGGTTCAAAAATAAGAAATTTTCAAGCTACTTTCTGGGCACTAGTTTATCGTTCAGGCCAGGCCCAAAGAAATGACCGAGTTGCCGCGGGTGCAGCAGGAGGAGGTGCGCTAGGCGTTTTGACAGCAGCGGCCGCTGGGTACTCAGCTTTCTTGTTATTGGGTCCGGTTGGTCTTGGTGTTGCTATTGGTGCATCCATTATAGGCGGAATTGTCATAGGTGCTATGGGCGCAAAAAGAAACCCGGCTGAATTTTTTAAATTAATCAATTGTAGTAATGACAAGGCAGAAAAGAAAATTATTAGGAACATCGGCGTTTTTGCACACTACTATCTAGAAACAGCAATTATTGATTTTTTGGAAAATACTTGTAATATTGACATGCGAACTAAGAAAAAAGGAAAATTCCTCCAATCAAAAAATAAGTATAGAACTTTTGTTGAGGGTGGTAATAAGCTAAAAGAAAAAGATGTAAGAGACGCAATGCCAACTCAGACACCAATAAACAGCGAGTGTAAAGTTCCCGTAGGTACAACAACAAAGTTGGCAACAAAACACCAAGATATTGACAATCTTTTTGAAGACTGTTTTGCAGAGGGCAAGTCTTTGAATAAGTTAGGTGATGATAACTATAATAATTCTTCGTCTCCAAAGACAAATTATGGGTTTTTTAGACTTTTCAGAAGGTCGCTTCCAAACGTTGTATATTCTAGAAACTTAGAAATTGAAGCAACTCTAGGAAAAGATAATCTTTTTGATACTTTTCCTTTTGCCAATACAATGTTCTATAATGACGAAGATGATAAGAATCCACGCATCATAGAAGAGCCCGGAAAATCAGGCGGTATTGTAGGCTTTGCATCACATCAAAGATCTTTAATATTGTTATCTTACGTTCATAATTTAATGAGAAAGTGTATTCAGGTACGTATAATGACAAACAAAAAGGGTACTTTTGAAATTAAGGTAGATCTAGATCATGTTCGAGGTTTAAGACATGCGCTACTAGGAACGAAAAGAAGTCAAGTGGGCAGTGCAGAATCAAAATTAGCTGCATATGATACAGCTAAGGTAGTTATTGATGATTTATTTGAAAAATATGATGCCCGCGAATCAAGAATTAGAGATTGTAGTAGTTTATTTGCTTTGCATGCAGCAGGTTTCAAAGAAGCACAAAGAAAAGCACAAGAAATAATTAACGGCAAAACTAAAAAAGCTAGATTGTCAATAAACACAATGAAGGAAATGGGGATATTTAAAGACGCATTAACTTTAAATAACGATGATTCGCCTTCACTGATTACTCATTCATTTCAAAAAAATTATCTAACAAAACCCGGATCATTGTTTCCAAGAGACATACACTTTAATTCTAAGAAAACTCAGATGATGATTAAGTTTTTATCAGAACAAGGTTTCGGTTTTTTGGAAGAGGAAAAAAGAGGAAATAAGTCTTTGCTGCACATAGGAATACCTAATTCAATGTTAAGCGCACTACAAATGAATGCTTTTGAAGAGACTGATGATATTGATTATTTGACTAGTCCCTATGTTTGTCTTTCTGTTTTTAAAAAAAGTCATCTCTATCCAGAGTATGAATTTTATCCAAAAAACTATATTTTTGATACAAGTGCTACAATTCTTGACTATAATCCAAAAAATGGTGAGCTTGCAAGACATCTTAAACGCTATAGAGGCGATGCAACTTTTAATGATTTATTAAAGAATGTTGAGATTAGCAGATTTAATGTCGATGAAAACGGAAAAACACAAACAGTTGTAACACGTGGTTACGGCACTCAGCGTACTTCAGGTGTATATGATAAAGATGTGTTAATCAATCATGTAACTGATTATATGATAAAAGAATATTGCAAGTTGACAACTGGTTTAGATTTTGATGAAGATACATTTCTACTTAGAGACGAACCAATTAATTTTGATATTATTGCTTCTACAAACTTACTAGGTGAAAAATTAAAAAATGAGTATATCGGAATATTAAAAGTACTTCAAAACATTTATCCTGAATCAATAAATGATCCTCAGTTGAAAAGTGAAGTATTTCGAATGACAAAGATTATAAAACAAGCAGCACCGTTTTCTTTTGTTAATCGGTTTACAAAAGCTGTAACACCAAAAAGTTTTGATAGAGTATATTCAATTCTAGTAAACGAAAAAGATTTTATCTTAAACTCATCAGAAAATATTTTTAATAAACCTGTAGAGTTTCACATTAATTCAAGACTACAACGACCAGACAAACTTAACGTTAGATACCAAGGAAAAGTTAACATGCGTGCTTTTAGTTCAAATGTTAGTCAACAAGATAATGAAATAACAAAGTATGCAAAATCAATTAATGAGAATTATCCAGAAGTCTATAATTACTCTGTGTCATTATCACTCTTACCTTTGAATTTTGAAGATGGTGCTGTTGTAAAACCACCATATACACTCGAAAATTCCGCTCAGGATATAACAAATGTGCAAATGAAAGTTATTGATCGATCAAAGATGCCATCATTATTTAAGTAGAATCGATTGAAAAGTAATATCATAGATTAAGAAAGGAATTATATTATGGGTTTTTTTAAAAAAAACAAAGAACAGGTTAGAGAGACAGTAACTAGAGCGTTGGCAGATAGTATCGATGATTTAGAAGGCGAACAGGTAGAGTCATCGCTTGAGGAAGCTGGAATTAATACAGATATTTATGATACATTTACTTCTCGACCTGCTGATAAAATTAATTTACCAGAAATTAAAAATGTAAAAGCAACTTTTATATACAACTATTATACAAGAGATGAAAGAGTTAGAAGTGGCACAAAAGATTTAAAAGATAGAATTGTATCATTAGATGCAGGTAATACAGAAGAAATATTTTACCAGGTAAAAAATAAAAAACTACCAAGGTATGTTAAGCTGACAATAAAGCCTCCAAAAGTAGCTGACGATTTAATAAGTACAGTACCGCTAAATCAATTAGGTATCGATCTAGAGGAAAGTTTGAATATGATAGTGACAGAAGGTGCAACCTCATCGCAAATCTTTACAGGTGTCGAGATAATTGATACCGGTCGCGAAGGCGGATTGTATTCTATGTTGCGTGGCACAATGTTTTTTACAGATTTGCCCGTAGTAAGAACTTCACAAAGAGAAGCTGCTGATAAACTCCATGGAAAACTACAAGAAGGCGGTGGGTTAAATGGCAATGATAAAAAACTAATTGTTGAAGCTCTTTCAAACATTGCGTCAGAAGGTTACACGTTAGCACCATCTGATGTTTCACCAGAAGTTGCGGCATTTTCTGATGATCCAATTGGAAAACAAACATTTTCAGCGCAGTTTAATAATCTTTTAATGTCAGATGTTATTGCTAATTCAATTATTATACCCGACAATACATTTCAAGATGAAATAAGAGGTCTGGATAATTTTGCTCGCAAAATAAAAAATGAAATAATAACATCAATACCACCTGCAAACACTTTTAGAGAAGCTGATTACGACTTGCAAGTTAAAGCAGTCAAACAAAGAGCAATAATAGGGAGTGCTAGACAAATAGAAAAGATTAAATCACGGTATCCTAAACTAAAATTTACAGGTTATTTGATTGAAAAATATGAAGTGCTTCCTGATGAAAGTGTTGAATTCCTAGGACGACTTTTTGTACAAGGTCACAATACTACATTTGCAATTGATGACAAAGTGAGGTATGGTGGTTCGTATTTTTATAAAGTTAGAACAGTTTGTTATGTTGAAACAATTGCAAGTAACGAAAATAGAACAGACCCGTCTTTAAATCAAAATGTCATAGCAACAATGTTAATGGCTTCTGAGGGTTCATTAACTAGTGTTAATTGTATTGAAAAAGTTCCTCCTCCTCCTCCAGTTTCAATGAGAGCGACTTTTGAATTTAGTACTTTATTACCTAGGATTAGTTGGCAGTTCCCACTAAACAAACAACGTGATATTAAAAGGTTCCAAATATTTAAAAGATTTTCTATTAATGAATCGTTTGTGTTAATTAAAGAATACGATTTTGATAATTCTGTTATCCGAGGTAGTGTTGCAGAAATAGCTCCCAAAGAAAATCTTTTACGCCTAGACGGACCGGTATTATCTTTTGTAGATACAACACACGTTGAAGGAGAAAAGCCGATATATACAATTGCATGTGTTGATGCGCATGGTATGAGTTCCAATTATGGCCCCCAAGTTATGGTTGAGAGGGATCGATATACAAATATAGTGACACGCACACTTATAAGTAATCCTAACGCACCAAAACCATATCCTAACTTATTAGTTAATGTCGACGCATTTCAAGATTGTATTAAAGTGAGTGGATATGATAGAATTAAAGTTTTATTAGATCCAGAATACTATAAACTAACAAAATACAAAAAAACTTTAGCACAAAATCAAGCAACCTCAGGTGACTTAGCATCATCAACAAATAATCAAGTTGTAGAGGAGATTGATTTACAATTATTAGCAATTGATTCAAACAATTTTAGATATAAAATGCAGCTAATCAACGTAGATAATCAAAAAGATGCAGTTGTCAAAATAAAATTACAAAATTTTGCCAGCCCTGGGACTACAAATGAAAACTTTTTTGAGGTGAGCGCTGCTCAATTTTCTGATAAAAATATAAGTTTTCAATATGGTGTTGAATAAAAAAATTTACTATAAGCTTAATTATGCATATATTTATAAACAGCAAATACGGAGAATAGAATGGGGTTTTTAGATCACAGCACAAACAATATTATTGTTGACGCAGTATTAACAGATACTGGTCGAAGAGCATTAGCAAGAAACGATGGATCTTTTCAAGTATTTCAGTTTGCTTTAGGTGACGATGAAGTCGATTATGAAGTCATTGAACACTTTGGTAGAACTGTAGGAAAAGAAAAAATAGAAAAGAATACACCGATACTTGAGGCGCTAACAGCAGGTAGCTTGGCTTTAAAAAATAAGCTTGTAAGTGTTGACAATGAGTTTGTAACTCATTTTCCGTTATTGACTATTAGAGCAAATGCAGAGACAACGACTGGAACAAATGCAACAATTCCAGTTTTTAAAAGAACAAATGCAACCGGCGCAAATAGAACAAAAACGATAAACATAGAAGTTGCTCCAGCTGCAGGCACACCAGATGTCGACGTGCAACTTATTGATAGTTCTTTTAGAATTGAAGTAAACAATATCTTTTTAAGACTTGACAATGAATCAGCTGATATCGTGCATACAGACAATATCTCTGTTTATGAAAAAGGTGCAAGTATCGGGTCAGGGAATATAAGCGCAACTACTTCGTTTAACTTATCTTTAAAAGAGATGACAGATACAACATTCAATGTGTATAGTACATCTGGCGGCAATTTTATTAAAACATTTATTAAAGTAACGGGTATCAATTCAGGCATATCATCAACATTCGAAGTAAGAATCGAAAACTAATATAAGAGGAAATAAATTATATGGCTACCTTTAAGACAATATCAAGTGATGATATTAAAGAAACAACATCAGTATTAAACCAACTTGTTGATTTTGTTGAGGAAGACGTTTCAGGGTCTGCAACACGAAAAAAGTTTCAAGTTTTTGTAACTAGCTCAGGAGCTAACGCAGTAACATCTTCACTTTTTCAGACTGTGTACGATCAAGATTTTAAGTTACAAACAGCAAATGAGCTTTTTGATATGACTGTAGGTCTATATCACAATAGTGAAACTGTAACTGGCTCAAGATCTGACATAGACGCAAACGGAAAATTTTTATTCCCATCACAATCGATGATGATGCGAGAAAAAGTAAACATTTACAAACAATTTTCTCAACTATTATTAGGCGACTCATCGCTAAGATTCACAGCACCCTTTTCAAACGCAACAGCTGGAACTGACGAAGTTGATGAAGCTTTGTTTGTGTCTTTTAAGCGTCTATTTGTAAGAGACGGAATCAAAAGAGAGACTTTTGCAATTAAAATGTTTCAAAGTTCATCAGACGAAATAACAGAATTCGGTGGTAACATTGCTGTTAATGCAACAGTTAGTCCGCCATCTGGATCAGCAATATACACAGACGTAGGTTCTTCTACTAGTGTTGAACGTTCTTCCACAGGAGGCGATGTAGGAAACATTGTTAATGCAGCGAATACTGCTATAACTGTAGGTTTAATGTTTTATCAACAAGGCGTTGCAGTCTTTGATATGAAAAAAGCTTTTGATGGAAATCAATTAATGCGAGGCTCAATTGATTCTGTTGGTGAAGTTGGTCTAACACATTTGGAGTTCCATGAACGTAATAATAAGGCCCACGGTAATTTTATTCCAGGCTTTATAGTCTCAGCATCTATAGATCAAATCTTAAATCATGTTTCAGAGACAAGATTCGGATCAGGATCAAATACATTCTTAACTTTTCAAAACAATACTAAGATCAATTCTACACTTTACTTTTGTAGAGCAACAGCTGATGAATTTAATTTCTCAACAAACCCTTCATACACAAACGCAGAAGGCAGAATTAGAGTTATTGATACGGGACAAGAAGACATTGAAAAGTCGTTTTCTTTTGTTACGACAGTTGGCTTGTATGACGCAAATGAAGAGTTACTAGCAGTGGCAAAATTGAGCCGGCCAGTAGAAAAGAATGATGAAAAGGATTTGACGTTTAGAGTTAGATTAGACTTCTAAGGTAAGCAATGTCGTTCGTAAAAATAGATAATAACAATTTTGAATATTCGGGATTGAAACTAAGACCTAATGTTAAGTTTATTTCATCATCAGTTGGCGGTGGTGTTACAGGGTCTAATTTTGTATCTCCGACTCGTTCAAAACGATTGAAGCAGACTATTCCAAGTAGTTTTGATTTAAACAATGATGGCACCGTCACAATAGGTGAGGCATTGATATCAATTTTTACTAGTCCTGCTTTTTCACAACAAACAATGTTAAATCAATCAATGAGTTTTTCATTGGCAGACTATCATTTAAAGACTGTAAATTCAGCAAGTCAAATTGAAAAAAATTCAAAAACAATAGATATGTTTCGATTTGATTTGCCTGTGTTTTTTAATGCAAATAGAACAGTAAAGAATATTGTGAAAAATGTTTTAATGCCACATCATCAACACAGATATGATAATTGTGCTTTTACATATTCAAATTACCACACTCTGAATTTTTTTACTTCTGATACTGTGCCAACAGGTTCAGCACTAATATATCCTAATACATCTAAGCCTGAACTTCCCTCTGAAGGCGCTTATAGCCTACCTGATGCATTTAGTGTAAATTTCTGGGTTAACCCACGGTATACTGATAAAGATTACAAAACGGGTACAATATTACACATATCGTCATCAATTGCTGTATCATTAGTGTCAGGTTCATCACGAAATGAATTTAATCAACCAGATAATTTTAAAATATTACTACAACTAAGTCAGAGTGCTGATAAACCACCATCTTCGATAGATTTAGATTCGCCAAGCAGTAGTTATCCTGATAATTTAATATTTACATCGTCACATACGCTAAGTAAAAATCATTGGCACCATGTGTGCATCCAATGGTCAAAATCAGCAAATAATTCAGATTGTTCTATTTTCATTGATGATAATGAGTCTACTTTTAACATCCCATCATCATCGCTGTCAGCACATCCTGATAATGAACCAACAGGAATAATTGTCGGTAACTATTATGATGGACCAGGCACTTCTGTAAATCCTAATTTGGGATATATACTCAACTCAAGTTTTGCAACAGAGCAAGGTTTTACAGCGGGTCTTGTTTCAACAACTACTCCCGTAATAAATGCAAAAACATTTTCACATCCTCTGAACGCAGAGATTCATGAGTTAAAAGTATTTAACAAAGTTTTGGCCAACCCAGAAACTTTACTTGAGACAGAGCGTCAAGCAGCTAGAAATAATGGCCCAGGGAGTTTTGATAATTTAGTATTTTATGTGCCACCTTTTTTCTATCCAACAACACCCACAAGAGAAGTTTTAGTAACACCGTTCCAGACAGTAACAAGTACAACAGACGATCCATTTAGCGTTGCATTTTCATACGGCGCAAATGGAAAATCAATTAATTTAGAAAACTTTACAAGAGAATTTGTTAGAGGCAATACACCTCGTTTGCTTGGGTTATTCCCAGAAACAATAAATACTACAATTGAAAATATAACAGCAGATCAATTTATATACGACACAGGATCACATAAAAAAAGAAACATGACAATATTGCCTAATGATAACGGCTTGTTTAAACCTAACTTTTTTGCTCTAGCGTCATCAGATATGTCATCAAGTGCGAAATTTCATCAAAACCCAATGAAAACAAAAGGTTTAGCAGATTATTCCATTATAAGTCTTGAAAATTTAATTCCAAGTGGCACGTTATTTCCGGGTCTAGTCGCAACAAGCGGAAGTATGTATGATGCTGTGGTATCAGCTAGTGCAAACAACCCAGGCGTTACAAGAGGCGCAGTTTTAACAATCGCACAAAGAACTAGAGACAGAAGTAGTAATGAAATAGTAATTTATGACATCTCAAATTTATATTATGGTAATAGAATCCATCCCGGCTCATTCCAACTGTATGAAAAAGATTTAACTGGCTCTGACGGTAAAATTAAAATAACTTTAAAAGATAATGAACGCGGGTCTTTGTATCGCGCTGATGCAATTACAGAGCATGCAAAATGGAATAATGTAGGTACTGTCTTGTATGATGAGGGGATGGCAGTAATTAAATCACCACATCTTTTGTTTTTTAATAAAAACGAAACAAACGTCACTTTCAGAGGTGAACAAAACTTACATACAATGATATTAAACGTTCCAGCGTTTAAAGAGTTGTTTACTTCATCATCAAATCCTACTTTTACATCAATAAGCCCATCTACCGGCGCAAACAATGAAGATTTATCTACTTTATACATAACTACAGTTAACATTCACGACGATAACTTTAATATTATAATGAAAGCAAACTTTTCACAACCCATCTTTAAAACTGAAGAAGATGAATTCATTATAAGACTTAAAGAGGATTTTTGATTGTTACTAGCATTAGATATATCAACAAGCTGCACAGGATATTGTCTGTTTGACGAGGATAGACTTCTTGATATCGGGTACATAAACCTAAGTAAACATAAGGGGTTGTTCGAAAAAGCCTCACACGTTAAAGATAGAATCCTTAGCTTGAGTCATAAACATAATATTACAAGTATAGTTGTAGAAGAGAATCTACAAGCTTTTCGGCCAGGGTTGAGCTCTGCTAAAACATTAATGACACTAGCGCAATTTAATGGTGTTATTAGATGGATATGTCATGAAAGCTTATCTGTTCCTGTAACATCATTAAACGTAAATTCTGCAAGAAAGCTTGTTGGTTTAAAGATTGATCGTAAAAACAAAGAAAAAAATACAAAACAACAAGTTTTAGAATGGGTTGCAGATAATATGCCTAAAATAGAATGGCCTACTAAAATATTAAAAAGCGGACCTAACAAAGGTAAAGAAAGAACATGTAATGAAGCATATGATATGGCAGATGCTTACGTAATAGGTCGAGCGCATTTAATTGAAAATAAAGCTAATACATGATATACTTCCTACATGGAAATTGTCACAAAACAACAAAAAATTGACGTCTTAGAAGGTATATTTGGCCAGTCCACCTTAGCAAATAGCGGCAAGAATATATCTGTTATATGTCCTGCATGTAAGTCAGATTCAAAATCTAGTTCTAGAAAGAAAAAGCTGTCAATATGTTTAAATAAAGGCATTTATCATTGTTGGGTTTGCGAATCAAAAGGTCACAACATTGCTAAATTTGCAATACGAAATACTTTTGTTAATAAAAGCGATATTGCAATTCTAAATGAACTATTTTCATTTGACGAAAACAAAGAAGAAAAAGAACCTGAATATATTCTAAGACTACCTGAAGACTTTTGTTTACTCGTTAATGCAACAGGCAGGATGGGAAAGGTTGCTACAAGCTATCTACACAAACGAGGTTTAACACAGAGCGACTTTCTACGTTATAAAATAGGAATAAGTAGCGAATATGAATTTAACAACAGAGTGATATTCCCGTCATTCTGTAACGATATGAAATTAAATTACTTTTTATCTAGAACGTATGACGATAATCAATTTAGAAAGTATAAGAATTGCAAAATCCAGCGAAAAGATATTATTTTTAATGAACATTTAATTGAGTGGGATAAACCGATCATTTTAGTTGAAGGCGTCTTTGACGCAATTAAGGCTGGAGACAATTCTGTGCCAATGCTAGGTAGCTGGATCGACGAAAGTCACTATTTGTTTAAACGAGTTGTGCAAGAGCAGGCACCTGTTATATTGGGATTAGATCCTGATGCAATTGACAAAACCATGAAGATTGCTAAAAACTTTATGCAATTTGGAATAGACGTGAAAATCACTAATCATAAAGAAAAAGACTTTGGAGCTATGGGAAAAGAAGAAGCAAATTATTATATACAATCTGCGAAGAAGTATGAACTTACTGATAGAATAGGATATTTAATAAAAGGTATCAGTTCAGGTTCGATATTTTAGGAGAAACAATGAGTAAATTAACAAATTCTAAACTTCGTAGAATGATTATGCAAGAATTAACAAGAATTGTAGGGGAAGATGCATTAGTTGACCCGGGAAGCGACGCACATGTAACAGGTGCAAGTGATGATTCTAAAGTACTTCTTGGAAAGGAATCAGTTTGTGAAAAATGCGGTGGGATGATATATGAAGACAAGTGTATGGAATGCGGTTATGTTAACAACCAAATGGTTTCAGAAGGCGATTGTGGTTGCAGCACTTGTGCTGGCTGTGATGGTAGTAGCACTGATCACTATGATGATGACAATAACAGTACTGATTATTCATTAGACTCAATGCTTGGAATGGGCGCAACTTCAATGCATATAGACTTACCAAAACATAGTAATGTAGAAAAACACGGACATAACAACTATATGGCTAAACCAGCACTATATAAAGTTGCAAAATATGCACAGAAACTTTTACATATGATACCAGATGGATATGAATTAGATGATTGGCAGCGATCTAAGATTGCACAAATATCTGACGATATATCAGAAGTGTATCATTCGTTAGATTATGACTTTTACGATGATGAAGATTAATGACATCGATAAGAAAATTATTTGAAGCAACAAAGCATGATATAGATGCTGATCACTTAGATAGACTTTCACGAAAATATCGATATTTTGATAGCAATTGTTCCAATGATATTCCTAAGATTAAGCATCCAAGCGAAAAAAGCATTGAATTTACAAAAGATTTAAATGAAGTAGTAAGATGCTACAGTAACCCTTGCCTTTCTACTAAGTTCTTGCATAATAGTGATGATTCTGTTGAAAGTATTTTTAAAAAGTATTGCAAAGAAAATGGTTATAGCTTAATTGATTGGGACAAAATAAAAAATGTTTTAAAAGATGTAGATACAATTGTTTTAAAACTAAAATATGAAAATAATCGACCTAGACCGTTACATTACCTTGGAAACTTAGCTGATAATGATTATCAAGTAAAGTATAAAAAATCGCCAAGTTTTCCAAGCGGACATACAGCAATTGCATACTTTTTATGTGATGTAATATCAAATAGTATACCTGAAATACAACAAGATTTGCAAACACTTGCATCGTTAGTAGGACAGACAAGAATAGAAAATGCTGTTCACTTTCCAACAGATATTGATTACGGACGACTAGTAGGTGAAACATTGGCAAATTTATTTTTAAATCATGATGACAGTAAAATTAGCGCTGGATTAAAAACAAAAAATTATCGTGAATTTGGTACTAGACTCTGTGACAAAGCACAAGAAGTGTATAGTAACGACATTGAAATTGATGCATATGAAAACTATGCACGTGACATGGCCGACTTTTTGTATCGAACAAACGAGATAGAGTTTTATAAAACACCGTATGCTGAATGTTTAGAAGCAGCAAAACACACAATGATGGGTTTCCCTAGTTGTTATACAACAAAAAATAAACACATACAATCTCAGCTTGATGGGTTAGTAATGTCAAACAAGTGTGGTACTATTGACAACAACTACAAGGTGATAAGGATTCATGAGTGTTTTTTGCCGTCTATTTTAGAAAAAGGCGCACCAGGAGAATTTCGTAATTTTTCTCACAAATCAAGGGCAGGTGTTCAGTTTCCCGAACCTAAAGATTTGCATAAAAAGTTAAATACATGTCACAGTTATAAAGATAGTGCTTGGGTTAGACATTTAATGTATGAGTATATACATCCTTTTTGTGATGGTAACGGTCGTTCAGGGCGGATTATTTTAGTAAATGATTTAGATTATAATTTTTTAGCAGCCAACAATCTAATTGGTCACAATTATATAGCTTCTATTATTAATCAGATGGACGCAAAAAAATTAGAAAAGTTGTTGTAGTGTAACTCTTGATTTTGCATAATATAATAAAGGCGTAGGAGAAAATATGCCACGCAAACTTAAAAGAAACCAGTTAAAACATATCAAAGAAGCACTAAATCAACAGATTATCGAAGAGGTAGCTGAAGAGGTTCAGATTGAAGAAGAAAAGATGTCAAAAGATGATATTAAAAAGATTTTTAAAGATTCCGCGCAACCTGAAGAAATCAAACCTAGTAAGAAGAAACGTGTTACTAAAATAAGACAAAATCTTCGAAAAGAAAAAGCGATACCACAGAAAACTGTAGCTTGGCAACATGAAGTAGGTGACTTGGTACATATTCCTAAAAAAGCCAACCGTGTAGACGATGACGGGTATGGAATAATAATTAGTATGTCAGATCCTGAAATACACGGCGCAGAAACAAAAATGAATGATTCTCGTTCTTTAGTTTTTTCACCCGTTGGAAGAAGCTGGTACTATACTAAAAATTTAAGAAAAGTGTAACTATAAAAGAGATAATTTATAATATAACCATAATAAAAAAACCAAGGAGAAAAAATGGATATTAAGACATTTGTCCAAGTCATTTCAAAACTACCACCACAGATCGCAGTTCTTGCAAAAGGCCCTACAGGAATTGGCAAATCACATATTGTGCACCAAGTTGCTGATCGATTAGAAATGGAAGTGATTGATCGCAGATTATCACAAATGACAGAGGGTGACATTATTGGTTTGCCTGAATTGGTCGACGGAGTTACACGCTTTGCACCGATCGATTGGTTTGTTCGTGCTTGTAACGAACCTGTTGTCTTGTTCTTTGATGAATTAAATCGTGCAACTATTGAAGTGCAACAGTGTGCCTTTCAAATTGTACTTGATAGAGAATTAAACGGACATAAACTTCATCCAGCAACTCGTGTTTACGCAGCGATAAATGAAGGAAGTGAATATCAAGTAACAGAAATGGATCCAGCTTTGCTGAGACGTTTCTTTGTTGCTAGTTTAGAACCTACTGCACAAGACTGGTTGGCTTGGGCACGTAAAAGTAGAAGAATTGATCCTTTAATGATATCTTTCATTGAAAAATATCCAGCACGACTTCGTCATACAGGTCAGATGGAGCCTGGAAAAGTATATCCGAATCCTGCTTCTTGGGATCGATTAGATACAGCATTGACATATGCTGGGTTTGAACCTTCAAAATCAGGAGGAGACAATTATAATCCATTAATGTACTCAATGTGCACTGGTTTTCTTGGTGAGGAGTCAACAATTGCATTCGTGGATTATGTTAAAAATCATGAAATAAAATTCAGTGCGCAAGATGTTCTAAATGATTTTGATACTAAAAAAGACTTAATTTCTAAATTATCAACAGACAAAAAGAATGACTTGCTAAATATTATCATAACTTATACAGTCAATAATGAAGTATCTATTGTGCAAGTTCAAAATGCTTGTGATTTTGTTAATACATGCGCTGATGAAATGTTAGTTAACTTTATGAATATGATTATGGAAACAAAAAACTTGCCAACAATTAGAAAGTTTCACAAACTTCTAGGTACTAAAGTTGTAGATGTAGTTAACGCTGCAAATACTATTGTGTAACCAACTAAATTGTGGTTTATAATAAATTACAAACGGAGGTTATATGAGCAAAGAAACATTAGAAGAAGTAGAGTTAATATCAAAAGAAAAATTTGACAAAATAATGTTAAAATTTCTAATAGACGAGCCTTTCTTTTCAGATATAATGCGTTATATTCGTAAAGAGATGACAGATAAAATACCAACAGCAGGGGTTTTGTGCAAAGACGATACAATTGTAATGTACTGGAACCCTAAGTTTGTTTCTAAGTTACCTGTACGTCATATGTTTGGGTTGCTTAAACATGAGTGTTATCATTTAATATATCAGCATTGCACATCTAGAAAACAAGAGCCCCACTTAATGTGGAATATTGCTACTGATTTAGCTATTAATTGCACACTACTCTCATCTGAATTACCTGATGGTGGCTTGGTCCCGGGAAAAATCATTTCAACCCCTGAAGATACTTCTCATTTACCAGCTGAATTGCTTAAACAATCACAAAAACTATCTGATTTTATTGCTTCATTACCCTCGTATAAGTCTGCTGAGTGGTATATGGAAACAATTATGAACAATGATGAAATACAAAAAGTAATTCAAGATACAATGGGTCAAAAATCAATCATGGTTGGTAAACCTGGTGACGGTGAAGGCGAAGGACAACAAGGTACAACAGCAGGATTTGATTATCATTTTGATACAGAAAGTATGGAAGAAGGTGATAAAGCCTTGATTGATGCAAAAGTTAAAGATATCATAGCAAAAGCAACTAAACGTGCTGATAGAACAGAAAGTTGGGGTTCGGTAAGTTCAGAAACAAGAGCTCAGATAAGATCAATGATGCATAAAGAAATTGACTGGAAAACAGTTCTTAGGTATTTTTGTGGTACAAAACAACGAGCAAATCGTTCCCGTAGTTTTAGAAAAATTAATCGAAAATATCCATATATACACCCAGGTCGTAAAACTAGTCACACTTCAAATATTGTTATCTATATCGATCAATCAGGTTCAGTAGGCGATGATGATTTAGAATTGCTTTTTGGTACACTTAATGATTTAGCATCTAGGGTAACTTTTACTTGTTATCACTTTGATACGTCTGTTGATAATAATAGTAAATATATTTGGAAAAAGAATAAAAAAGTTGACAGACCCTATCGAACACGTTCAGGCGGTACTTGCTTCAATGCAGCTGAAGATCACTATAGAAAGATATCAGGTGAGTATGATGGCTATATTGTTATGACAGATGGATATGCACCTAAACCTAAAACTTGTATATCCAAGAGATGCTGGGTATTATTACCAGGTATTAAACCTTCATTTCTAATTGATAGTAGAGATACTGTCGTATTGATGGAGCAAAATAAAACATAGGAGAGGCGTGTGAGAATATTACATATTGCTGATGTACACTGGCGAGGATTATCCAGACATCAAGAATACGTGTTAGCATTCAAAGACTTGTTTAGACAAGCACAAGAGTTAAAACCTGATATCATTTACATTGGTGGTGATATTGTTCATTCTAAGACCCAAGGAATATCCCCAGAGTTAATTGAGTGTTTATGTTGGTGGTTTAATGGTTTGGCAGAAATAGCGCCAACACATGTTATTCTGGGGAATCATGATGGGTTAATTTTAAATAAGGATAGACAAGACGCAATCACGCCGATTATTGAAGCAATTGATAATCAAAACATCTTTCTATACAAGGATTCAGGAACATACGAGTTTGCTCCAGGTTTTGAGTGGTGTGTTTTGTCCTGTTTTGATGAAGAAAACTTCAACAAGGCTGTGCCAAGTAAAGACAAAATTAGTATTGCATTATATCATGGTGCTGTAAGAGGTAGCTTGACTGATGTTGATTGGCAACTTGAAGGTGAGTCGGATTTAGACTTATTTAAGAGTTACGACTTTTCATTGCTAGGTGACATTCACAAAAGACAGTTTCTTAACAAGAAGGGTACTGTAGCTTATTCAGGCTCAACAATTCAGCAAAATTTTGGTGAAGACAGCGAAAAAGGCTTTCTGTTGTGGGATATTAAAACAGCAGATGAATTTTCAGTTGAATTTTATGAGGTAGAAAATCAATATCATTTTGTAACAGTAGACTGGCAAGGTGACGTACAAAAAACTGTTAATAAATGTAGAGAGTATCCTAATTTGTCACGCTTTAGAATTAGGGCAGACAATTACATAAGTCAAGCAGATGCACGAAGATTGCAAAAAATCTTAACAAAACAAAAAGCAGCAACAGAAGTAGTTTTTAAAGTTGACTCTAAGTTTGACGCTGATAAGATAAAAACCTCAGGGAAGGGAGGTTTGACAATTGATTTAAGAAACCCAGAAAAGCATAAAGAACTTTTACGTGAGTATTATAAGAATAATATACTTGTACCAGATGACTTAAACAAGTTAGATGATCTAGTTGATAGAAGTTTATCTGAAATAATTCAATCTGATAGTGACTTACGTAATGTTAAATGGGCAATCAATAGTTTAAAATTTGATAATTGTTTTTCATATACTGATAGTAACTATATAAATTTTGAAAATATGCCAGGAATTACAGGTATCTTTGGTAAGAATGCTCGTGGCAAGTCATCAGTAATAGGTACTATAGCGTATGCATTATTTAACACATCTGATCGTGGATCTATTAAAAACATTCATTTAATCAATACACGAAAAAATGCATGCAAGGTTGAACTAGATATATCAATTAATAATGTACCTTACCGTATTATTAGAAAAACTGTCAAGAAGCAAACAAAGAAGAATATTTGGGCACCTACGACACTTAAACTTTATCGATTAAATAAAACAGGTGACATACTAGAAGATTTAACAGAAGAGCAACGTCGAGAAACAGAGAAGATTATTAGAGGTATGATAGGTTCTCCAGAAGAATTCTTGATGACATCACTTGCGTCACAAGGTGATATGAACAACTTTATTAAAGAAAAGGCAACAGCAAGAAAGGCGATATTAACAAACTTTCTTGACTTAACTGTTTTTGATTCGATGAATGAATTTGCAAAAAAAGAGTGTGCATTATTAAAACAGCAAGCTTCAATAATCAATAAAGGCGATTGGGATAAACAAATCAGTATTAAAGAAAGTAGTATTGGTACTATAACATTGTCAATTGAAACTGAAGAACAAAATATAACAAAACTTAAAAAAGACTATGAAACATATGTTAAAGAATTGCATTCAAACACTGTTGCAGACTATATTAGCGAAAATGAAGTTGCAAATTCAAAAAGCAAGTGGATAAAGAGTGTTAAACATGTTGAAAAAGCAGAAAATCAGCTTGATCATCTAAGAGATGAAACATTTGATACTGAACAAAAAATAGAAAAAGTTGAACTATTCTTGTCAAATTTTAATGTAGAAAAAATTAAAGAAAAAAGAGATGCTCAGAAAGATGTCACTAGATTATTGAGTGATATGCAAAATGATTTAAAAATAGAAAGAAAAGAACTTGATTCTATAGAAAAGCTTAGTAAGAAGCTTACACCTTGTGATTGCGTTGAGCACTTACCTGATTGTAGATACATGAAAAAATCAAATGAAAGCAAACAAAAGTTCAATAAACAGAGAGATAAAGTAACTGCATTAAAAGTTAAAGTTGATGATTTAAATATAGCTTTTAGAAAGCTAGGTAAAGAAAATTATGATGAACAACTTGACAAATACAATACAATTGTTCAAAGAAGATCAGCATTAATAACATCTATAACTGAAGCTAGAATCAAAATTAACGGATACGAAAAGGATATTGAAAATATTAACCCACTAGTTCCTGAAAGAAGAAGTAGATATGTTGATTTAAAAGAAAAGTTTGATAATCAAGACTCAAATGATGGCCAGCTTCTTTTAGAAAGAAAAATAAAGCAAACAAATAATGACATTAAGTGTGGTGATAAAAATAGAACAGCATTAATTACTAAATTAGCAAAAGAAAAAGCTGAGAAAAATCTATTAGCAAAGCAAAAACAAGAATTTGAAAGAATAAACAAATCTTTACGAGCATATAATTTATTCCTGCAGGCAACATCTAATAAAGGTATTCCTGTGCAAATAATTCACTCAATGTTACCACAAATCAACGCTGAGATATTAAAAATTTTAAAAGGTGTTGTAGGTTTTACAGTAGAACTTGAAGCTGATTTGGAAAGTAATTCAATGGATATCTTTATTAATTACGGTGACAGTAAAAGAATTGTTGAGCTAGGTTCTGGTATGGAAAAGATGATGGCATCGTTAGCAATACGTGTTGCTTTGATTAATGTATCATCGTTACCTAAAACAAGTATGTTAATGATTGATGAAGGTTTTGGCACTTTAGATGAAACAAACTTAGAAGCTTGTGGTAAACTATTACAGTCACTTAAAAAGTGGTTTAAGAATATCTTAGTTATCTCACATATTGATGCAATCAAGGACATTGTTGATAACAATATTGATATTATGAAAAAAGGCAAAGATTCATATGTTTATCATCCCTAAAATTAAAGTTATTGGGAAGTTTAAAAAAGAAAGGTTTTATTGTACAATATGTCATTATCCTCTTTTATCTTCTGAAGATTTTGAGAAGGATGATAAGTATGAATGCTGTCATGAATGCTATTTAAAATTTGTTGAGTCTCGAAGAGAAGCATGGAAAAGTGGTTGGAGACCAAAAAAAGCAGATGTGAATAGTTATATATCTATAAGACGTAAGCTTTATAAGCAATCTAGTAAGGAGAAATAAAATGTCATTAAGTTTTGAAGAAGTAAATGTGTTAGGTAATATAATTAACGACACATATGGTAAAAGTTCAACTACCAGTCCCTGGCCATCGTCGCATGGTGACTACGCAGGTTCAACTAATACAACCAAGGTGACGCTACAAGGTGAAATTTTGTCAGTAACCTCAATTGCAGTTGTAAACTTAGGACCGGTTCACCATCAACACCAAGTAATTCAGACTACTGAAGCAGAATTAAATCAGTATATTAACGCAAAAATGAAAATGATTAAATCAGAATTTAAAAAGAAAGATAACGCAGGTCGTGCTTTAAAAGTCAAAGAACAAAAAGACAAAAGAACGACTGATGTGCAAGATATTAATTTTTATGCTGAAACAAGACAAGCGTATGTATACAGAAGAGCGTACTTCGAGATTAGCTAATGGCAAGATTGACCAAACAAGCACAAGTAAAAGAAATAATTAAGTGTGGTAAAGATCCAAATTATTTTTTTAAAAACTACTTGAAAATACAACACCCAACAAGAGGATTAATTCCTTTTGATATGTACCCCTTTCAGGAAGAGTGTGTAGAAGAGTTTAACGATCATAGGTTTAATATCATTCTTAAGTCTAGACAGCTAGGTATTTCTACCCTTACTGCTGCTTACTCTGTATGGATGGCAATATTTAAAAAAGAAAAGAACATCCTTGTTATCGCGACAAAACTAAAAGTGGCACAAAACTTTATCATTAAAGTTAAAACAATGATACGTTCTTTACCAAAATGGCTACTTTTACCTGAAATTGTATCAAACAATAAACAAGAAATAATGTTTAGTCACGGATCACAAATTAAGGCAATCCCTACCTCAGATGATGCAGGTCGTTCTGAAGCACTATCTTTGCTAGTCATTGATGAAGCAGCTTTTGTAAGAAATTTTGATACAATCTGGACAGGTATATACCCTACAGTCTCAACAGGTGGTCGTGTTATTATTTTATCAACGCCTAATGGTGTTGGTGGGCAGTATCATAAACTATACACACAAGCTGATGCTGGATTAAATGAATTTAATCCAATAAAACTAATGTGGGATGTCCATCCAGAACGCGGCGAGGATTGGTTTAAACAGGTTACAGCAAACATGTCTAAAAGACAAATTGCTCAAGAATACCTATGTGACTTTGCCATCTCTGGTGAGACATATTTGGACGGTGTAACATTAGAATGGTTAAATGGTATTATAACACCACCTAAGATTAGAGAGGGACCAGATAACAACGTCTGGATATGGAAACAGCCTTTAAGCGAGAATGAGTATGTAATATCAGCTGATGTTTCTCGAGGAGACGCAAAAGATTATTCAACTTTTCATGTCATAGACGTAAATGAGTCTGAAGTTGTGGCTGAGTATAAAGGTAAAATTAGACCTGATACTTTTGCTGAGTTAATAAATGTTTATGGTTTAAAATATAATAAGGCTTTAGTATGCCCAGAAAACAATAGTTATGGTTACGCAACAATTTTAAAATTACAAGAACTAAAGTATCCTAGACTTTATTATAAACGAAGAAAAGGTGCCTATATAGGTGGTTATGTTCCCCAACAAACACCCGATGTTGCCGGATTTAATACTAATGGAAAAACTCGAGGGCAAATCTTGGCAAAATTAGAAGAAGTTTTAAGAAATAAGCAACTCGCTGTATACTCTTCTAGATTTTATGAGGAATTAAAAGTGTTTGCTGTAGGTACAGATGGTAGAGCTTCTGCTCGAAGAGGTTATAATGATGATTTAGTCATGAGCTTGGCAATTGGTTCTTGGTTATTTGATGCATCAGCTGATTATAGTAAGAATTCTAAAGTATTAAATGATGCAATGCTAAAAGGGATGTCGAGAATTACAAAACCATATGATGGTACTCCAGAAGCAGCAACAACTCCTATTATGAGGTATGGTAATAAAGACCAGACAAATAGAGACGGCAGATCTAATTTCAATACAAGCGCTGATGCAAAGGCTAGACAAAATATAAAAGACCATAAATGGTTATTTTAGGTAGGATAAATGGCAGAAAATAATAGTAGAAATTTATTTAAAAGATTGACGAGATTGTTTAGAAGTGGTCCTGTTGTTAAAAGAAATGTTTTAAAAAATACAGATAAAAATTATACATCAACCGCATTTGATCAATTTAGAAAAAACCAGTCTAATGTATATAGCAATGCAATGTCTGCATATGGTACTTATGATAGAATGGCCAGATATTCTGATTTCTCTGAAATGGAGTATACACCTGAAATTGCGAGTGCACTCGATATATACTCAGAAGAATCAGTGTCATCTGATGAAGCAGGTAAAACTTTACACATCTATTCTGATAACTCAAAAATAAGACAAATTCTTCATGAACTATTTTATGATACATTAAATGTTGAATTTAACATGTCGTCTTGGGTTAGAAATTTAGTAAAATATGGAGACTGTTTCCTCTTTAATGACGTTAGTCCAAAGCATGGTGTAATTAATTGTTTTCCTTTACCGATATCAGAAGTCGAGAGAGAAGAAGGCTTCGATCCTAACGATCCAATGGCAGTAAGGTTTAGATGGGTAACACAAGGAAATCAAGTTTTAGAGAACTGGCAAGTATCTCACATGCGTTTGTTAGGAAATGATGCATTTTTACCTTACGGTTCCTCAGTTTTGGAACCCGCTAGAAGAATATGGCGCCAAATGATATTGTTAGAAGATGCAATGTTAGTACATAGAATCGTTCGCGCGCCTGGTCGTAGAGTGTTTAAAATTGACGTTGGTAACGTTCCACCAGAAGAAGTTGCAAATTATATGGAACAAGCACAATCTAGTCTTAAACGAACATCAATTATAGATAAGCAAACCGGTCGGGTAGATTTAAGATATAATCCGCTTTCAATTGATGAGGATTATTTCATCCCAGTTCGAGGCTCTGACTCTGGAACAGATATAGTTACACTTGGCGGCGAAACAATTCAAGGCGAAACAAGCGATGTGGAATATATTCAGAAAAAGTTATTTGCTGCACTTAAAATACCAAAAGCTTATTTAGGCTATGATGAAGGATTAGGTGCAAAAGCTACTTTATCACAAGAAGATATACGTTTTAGTAGGACAATTGCTAGAATTCAAAGAACTGTACTATCAGAAATGAACAAATTAGCAATTGTGCACTTATATTGTAATGGTTTTAGTGACGAAGATCTATTAGACTTTAAATTAATGTTATCTAATCCATCAACAATAGCACAACAGCAAAAACTAGAATTATATAAAAGTAGATTTGATACAGCAGGAACTGCATTAGGCATTGCAGGCATTGTAGATAGAAATTGGGTTCAAAAAAATATATTAAGATTTTCTGATGAAGAAATAAAAGCAATCAATTCTGGAATGCAAAAGGACAAGGTTAGAGACTTAAAACTTGAAGCAACACAAATCACAGCACCTGAAGGTCCGGAGAATCCAGGCGCTGCAGCACCTCAGTTTGACGGAGGAAATGTTGAACTTGGAGCTGGTGGTATTGACTTAGATTCTCTATCTGAACAGCAATCTATAGAAGATGATGACTTTCCAATTAAAGTTCAAAAATTAATTGAATTGAATATTAGCGGGCTTGATGATGATGATGAAGAAGAAGACACAAATGAAGAAACTAAAACTAAAAGCTCAAATAAAAAGTATAACAATACTAAAAAGTATAATAATACGGGCGTTAATCCGTCAATGAAGCCAAGAAAAAGAGATGATCCTGTTGATGCAGGTATGAGTAAGCTAAAGTATGATTTAAAAACAGCAACAAAAACGCCTAAACCGCCTAAACCACCATCTGTAAAAGATTTATTCGAATCAGATACTGATGACAATAATGAGTTAAGCTTCAATATTGAAGACTACTTAGATGAACAAATTAGTGTTAACGCAACAATGAATAGCACTTTAAAATCGACATTACAACGTTTTGATAATACTTATGGTACGCGTCAACGTGACGTTAATAATTCAATTATAATTTCTGAGAACAATTCATCAGGAGAAGATAAAGATGAAACATAATAAAAAAAGAAATGTTGGTATAATTTACGAACTACTACTTAAGCATATTTGTACAAAACTTTTAGAAGGTAACAAGAAAGAAGCTAAAGTAGCAACAAAAATTATTGAAAATCATTTCAAACAAGGCACTGAATTGTATAAGGAGTTTCGACTTTTTAATGCACTTGCTCAATCTAGTATAACAAATACTCATACAGTAGCATCAATACTTAATGAAGCAAAAATAGCTAGTACTAGATTAAACAAGAAAAGCTTAGAAAAAGAAAAGTCTGCTTTATTGCATTCGATTAATCATAGAATTGCTGATAATGATTTTTATTATAGAAGCATTACTGATTATCGTGATTTAGGCTTAGTACAGTTGACATTAAATGAATGGCGCAAAAAAGATAAAGACATAAAACGTTTGGTCGATTTAGAGACACGTTTAGGTGAATTACTATTGCGTGAAAAAAATAAAGTTAGTGAACAAAAATATGATGCAACTCATAGTGATAGATTAGTTCTTAAAATTATGACAGAAAAATTTAATCGTCGTTATGGCGAAGAATTAACTAGAGATCAAAAGAAAATCATTGAAGGCTATGTGTTTTTATCTGACAAAGAGCCTCAAAAATTGCAAGAATTTTTTGAAATAAAAAAGTCTGAAGCTATGCATAATTTGGAAAGCTTTGAAGATAAGTCTGATAATCGATATTTGCTTTCAAAGCTTGATGAAGTTCGTAAAAAAATTAACGAGTTAGCTTCTAATGAAATTGATGATAAAAATGTTGTTAAGTTTTTGACTCTGACAAAAATGATAAGCGAAATTAAAAAGGAGTTATAAGATGACTGCAGAATTAAACGTTTTAAGAGAGTGGACACCAATTTCTTGTTCAAAAGAAATGTTAAAAGAGTCAAAAGAAAAATATGGCAAAATAATGTTAACTGGGATTATTCAAAAAGCAAACACTCTTAATCAGAACGGTAGAGTATATCCTAGACCTATTTTAGAAAGAGAGATTATGAATTATCAAAAGATGATTCGCGAAAATAGAGCACTTGGTGAATGTGATCACCCTGATTCATCTGTCGTTGAGCTTAAAAACGTCTCTCATATAGTTCGCGAAGCTTACATGCGAGGCGACGATGTTTTTGGCAAAATTGAAATTCTTGACACACCCAGCGGTAAAATTATTCAATCTTTGATTGAGAGTGGTATTACACTAGGTATTTCTTCTCGAGGTGTCGGGTCAACAACTGCGCAAGGTGGTAATCAAATTGTTCAAGACGATTTTCAATTAATTTGTTTTGACATGGTTTCAGAACCTTCAACTCCAGGGGCATTTATGTTAAAAGAACATAAGGTTCATAGAAAAGACTTAGATAAAATCTTTAACCAGACAGATAAAATAGATAGAATGTTTAATGAAATTTTGAGGTGGGAATGAATAATAAGCGTAAAATGGCACTTAAGAACATTGTTAAAGAGTGTTTAATTGAAATATTAGCAGAAGGTTTAGTAGGTAATAAACAAGCAACTATAAGCGAATCAAGAGAGCTTCGTGGTGCAATGCAAGAATCTTACGAGCGTGAGCCAAATATAAAAACTAGAACTATTAATGAAAGTAATTTATCACAGCCAACACAAGTTACAAAATCACAACACAAAACACACGGTCGTAAAAGTTATCTTGACAGTATGAAGTTGGGTGTTGATGCAGCTAGTGAAAAAGAAAATATTAAACAAAGAGTGCGTGGCATTACAAGCGACCCGATAATGAGTGATATTTTGGCAGATACAGCAATAACAACACTTAGAGAACAAAAAGAAAGCAGACGTTCCGGTCCTAGTGTGATGGCTGGAGGTGATGCTGCAGCAAAAATTGTTGATCAATCTTCACCTGAAGACTTGTTTGGTGGGCAAGCAAATAAATGGGCAAATTTAGCTTTTTCACCAGCAATAAGAAAATGATAAAAATCTTTTTTAGTTGATAGTTATGTTTGTGACAGCGGAGATATTATGCGACGTATTATGAAACTTACACCCAGTGTAATAAAAAGAATAATTGCTGAAGAGCGAGAAAAGCTAGCAAAAGAAAGACAAACAAAACTTTTTGAGCAGTTAAAGCTACTTAAGAAATTAAAAAATAGACATATGAAGTCTATGTTAGAAGCAAAAGAGCTTCATGAAGCAAAGAAGCTTTTGCTAAAAAGAATTAAAGGAGCTAAGTAATGCCTGATCAAAGACAAACTATAGTTCAGCCGGCTGCAGCAGCTAATAAAAGTAAAGGTGCACGAAAAGATATTAATCTTCGTGCTGCTTTTCCTGATTCTCCTATTTTTAAAGGTGAACTAACTGATGAAGAAAGAAGAAAGTTATACCAAGAATTAGCATTAGACGGCGTTGTTAGTAATGGCCATGGCGTTAATACTTTTGATAGAGATTACAAAGGTACAACACAAAATCCCGTTCCTAATTTAGAAGATGTTCAAACTGGTGGCGGCGGATTACCTTCCTCACCATACATTCCAAACCTAACATCCCCTGGTCCAGGCAGTATTAATGCGGCAGATATGCCCGAATACGCTGGTGAACTTCCAGATGCAGAATTTAACAATGAATTTGGAAGCGGTAAAGGTGGATTAGTTTCACCTGCAGAAACATCAGCAGAAATTGCTAAACAAGGTACCTTAGGTACTTATATTTCTGGAAGATCATATCAAGGTTCGGATGGGAAAGCGTAGTAATCTATACGAAATTTATTTCGGACCTATAGGCGGCATTGGATCATCAATTGGTAATAAATTAAAAAATGGACCACGTGGAAGCATGCACTCTACCGGTGATCCATTAGTACTTGATGCAGAATTTGAAGATGAATCCGACTTAGATGATCTAGACGATGAAGATGATATAGATGTATTATCAAAAGTGCGACAAAGTATGTCTGTTAATTCTGTAGATATAGGTAGAAGGAATCCAGGTAATACATCGTATGATAATATAGGTTATGCTTATGGAATGGTTGCAGAAATAACAGGAAAGGCCTCACGTAATAACGATCCAGTAAAGAAACATTCACAAAACTTGGCCAGAATAAGAGACGCAGAGAAATCAAAGGAAGCAACACATACAACAATGGCTGTGCAAGGTGTATCTCCTAATATGACTTATAGAACATCAAAGGGTGGAAAAGCAAAAAAGACATCCTATAGCTCTGGAACTTATCCAACTAGTCACCGTCCTCGTGTTGATATGACTGCGACTAGATACGGCATATCAAGAGCTCCACTTCCAAGACATAACGAACTAGACGATAATCCTATCTTTTCGTTAAATGATTTATTAGACAAACATGAAGTATCATTAGCAAAACACACAAGTAACGTTAATCGTATAAGAAATACAATAAACGAGTTAAATGATAATTTTTATGATATTTAATAATCAGCTAAATAATTAAATACAGAGCAAGAGGTTTATAAAATGAGTAAACTATTCGAAGAAGCAATAGCAGACGCAAAAAAACTTAAAGAGGTAGCAGAGGAAAACGCTAAAAAAGCGATCCTTGAGTCAGTGACACCTCAGATACGTGAGTTTATTGAGGAACAATTGTTAGCAGAGAAAGATGATCAAGATGATCAAGATGATGTAACTGAAGAAGCTGAAGAAGCTGAAGAAGTACAAAAAGAAACTCTTGACGAAGAAGTTTATCTTGACGAGGGTGCTTTGGCATCTTTAGTTGAGTTAATTGGTGAAGAAAATTTAGATTCTCTCAATGAGTCTAAGTCACAGGAAGCACTTTTTAGTGCTGTAAAAGGTGCAGTTTCCACTATGGATGATGTCCAGCGTGAAAAACTGTTAAATTTATCGCACAAATTAAATGAAAGTGCTAATCATTTATCTAAGACTAAGACAAATAAAGGAGAAGATATGTCTAAGAAGTATTATGAAGTTGACCTTAGAGCACTGAGGGAAGCGTTACAAATAGAAGAAGAAGTTGCAGATGAAGCTGAAGAAGCTTCTGAGATGGCTGATCCAGCAATGGAAGAAGATGTTACAAATGAACTTTATGAAGAGTTTGCACACCTTCTTGAACAAGACGATGATCTTGAAGTTGCTGATGATGAAATGGATGCACCAGACGAAGATGAAACAGGTGATATGCTTTCTAAAGAAGAAGTTGAAGCTGCAATTAAAGGATTGATGGCTGAATTAGAAATAGACGAATCAGATGAAGCTCCTCCATTAGATATGCCAGA
>TARA_R110000824_G_scaffold43078_4_pt1 | contig 35802 bp, 32 predicted proteins | sample TARA_R110000824 | Tara Oceans TARA_R110000824 (sample SAMEA4397747) | marine metagenome | biome: Polar Biome; feature: [MES] marine water layer (ENVO:01000295) within the mesopelagic zone...; material: water (ENVO:00002006), including particulate matter (ENVO:01000060) such as......
CCCGCACCGGTCAGGTAGACCCGCGCGCCTGGGAAACGTTGATTGAAGCCACCGTGGATACCAATCCGGCAAGCTTCGAAGCCATCTATGGCGGTCATCCCAACAACCTTCGCCGCGGCCTGGATACGCTGGAAGCTCTGGTGGGTCGCAAACAGGCGAACCCGGTGGTACTGCGTTACGGTTTTTCATTGCTCATGCTGATGAATAAACTGCGCACCAATACCGGCATGATGGATTCCCTGGGCCAAAAGCTCACCCGCATCCAGGGTCAGGCCGAGCACTTCGGTCCCACCCATGAAAACGTGGTCGCCAGCTTAGGGGAAGCGTACCAAGAAACGATCTCCACCTTTAAAACCCGCATTGTGGTGCAAGGCGACCCATCCCTGCTGCAAAGCCGCATGATGCCTGAACGCGTTCGCGCCTGCTTAATGGCTGGCATTCGCTTTGGCTTATTGTGGCACCAGCAAGGCGGGCGTCGCTGGAAGCTAGTATTCCAGCGCAAAGCGCTACGCCGGGCGCTGGACAGCCTCAACTAGTCCGCCGATCTATTTGACCGACTTGTTATCGATTAATCTGCTCTCGACTAATTTTCTTTCGAACTTCCTGGAAAAGATGCCATGCAACTCTCTGCTTTGACCGCCCTCTCCCCCGTTGACGGCCGCTACGCCTCTAAAGCCGCCGCCCTGCGCGAACACTTCAGCGAATTCGGCCTGATCCGCGCCCGTGTGATTGTGGAAGTTCGCTGGTTGCAGCGCTTGGCCGAGCACACGAACATCGTCGAAGTGCCGCCCCTCTCCGCTGAAGCGACGGCGTTTCTTGAGCAGTTGATTCGTGAGTTTTCGATTGCCGATGCCGAGCGGATCAAAGAGATCGAGCGCACTACCAATCACGACGTCAAAGCGGTTGAGTACTTCCTAAAAGAGAAGATCGCCGGTCAGGCCGAGCTCCACGCAGTCACCGAGTTCATTCACTTTGCCTGCACCAGCGAAGATATCAACAACCTCTCCTACGGTGTGATGCTCAGCGACGGCTTAAAAGCCATGCTGCCCACCATGCACGAAGTGGTTGACGAGATTGCCAAGCTGGCGGTTGCCCATGCCGCGCAGCCCATGCTGTCACGTACTCACGGTCAAACCGCCACCCCGACCACGTTAGGCAAAGAGATGGCCAACGTCGCCTACCGCCTTAAGCGCCAGCTTAAGCAGATTGAAGCGGTGGAAGTGCTTGGCAAAATCAATGGCGCCGTGGGTAACTATAACGCCCACCTGACCACCTACCCTGAGATCGACTGGGAAGCCAACGCGCGCACTTTTGTGGAAGGTTTGGGCCTAACGTTCAACCCTTACACGACTCAGATCGAACCTCATGACTATATCGCCGAACTGTTTGATGCCATTTGCCGCTTCAATACGATTTTAATCGACTTCGATCGCGACGTATGGGGTTACATCTCACTGGGCTACTTTAAGCAGCGCACGGTCGAGGGCGAAATTGGCTCATCCACCATGCCGCATAAAGTTAACCCAATCGACTTTGAGAACTCCGAGGGCAACCTGGGCCTGGCCAACGCAGTACTTAGCCACCTGGCGCAAAAGCTGCCGATCTCCCGCTGGCAACGCGACCTCACCGACTCCACCGTACTACGCAATCTAGGTGTCGGTTTGGCATATGGCTTAATTGCTTATCACGCCAGCTTGAAAGGTATCAGCAAGCTCGAAGCCAACCCCGAGCGTTTAGACGCTGATCTGGATAACAGCTGGGAAGTGCTCGCCGAGCCGATTCAAACGGTGATGCGCCGCTACGGCATTGAGAAGCCCTACGAAAAACTCAAGCAGCTGACCCGGGGCAAACGTATTGACCAAGCAGGCTTTGCAGCGTTTATTGATACGCTTGAACTACCCAGCGACGTCAAAAACGAATTGAAGGCGCTCTCACCGGCCAATTATATTGGTAATGCCCAGGCACAAGCCGAAGCACTGACACATCAGCTAAACTCGCTGTAACCCATTTGTTGTGACCAACGTTACTGCGACCACTACACCAGGACACGCCATGAACCATCACGATAAGCCGCTAACACTGCTGGGCGATCTTACCGCCGCAGACTTTCTGGCCAATTATTGGCAGCAAAAGCCGCTGCTGATTCGTGGCGCAATGCCCGATTTCATTAGCCCGATTGAAGCTGATGAGCTGGCGGGACTCGCCTGCGAGCCTGGCGTAGAGGCACGCCTGGTAGAAGAAGAAGGCCCCGACGGGCCTTGGCAGGTCTCCCATGGCCCCTTTGATGAAGCCACCTTTGAACGGCTGCCAGAGAACAACTGGAGCCTTCTCGTGCAGGCCGTTGACCATTACGTGCCTGCGGTCGCCGCGCTAATGGACGAGTTTGACTTCCTGCCACGCTGGCGGCTCGATGACGTGATGATCAGCTATGCGCCTCCTGGCGGCAATGTGGGCGCGCATATCGATCAATACGATGTCTTTTTACTCCAAGCCAGCGGCCACCGCCGCTGGCAGCTGGGCGGCAAGCTTACGGAAGATGCGCCGATCATCCAAGGCATTGATCTTCGCATTTTGAAAGAATTCACCGTAGAACCAGATTCGGATTGGGTGCTTGACCCCGGCGACATGCTCTATCTACCCCCTGGCTGGGCACATCACGGTGTGAGCCAAAGCGATGATTGCATGACGATCTCGATTGGCTTCCGCGCGCCCTCCGCCGATGAGGCAATTACCTCCTATGCGGATTATTTGGGCGAGCAGCTTCCTGCCTCACAGCGTTATAGTGATGCGGGCATGGCGCCTGCCGAGCAGGTCGGTGAGCTGGACGACGCCGCCGTTGAACGTATGCGCCAGTTGATCATGTCAACGCTCGACAACCCCACTCAGATTGCCCAGTGGTTTGGCCGGGTAATGACCCAGCCCAAGTATGTGGATCAAGTAGTGCCACTTGAAACGCCGCTAACCGAAGCAGCGCTTGTTGCTCAACTACAAGAGGGTGAGCCGCTTTACCATATGCCTGGCTCACGCTTTGCCTGGCGCCGCGATGCCAGCGGTACCACGCTATTTGTGGATGGTGACGGCCATGCCTGTTCAACTGAATTAGCCAAACGCCTAGCCGATACCACCCCACTCTACGCCGAAGACCTTGAGATTGACGGTGCCGCAGCGCTTATTACCCAGCTGGTTAACACCGGCAGCTTGGGCTTTATGGGCGATGAAGGTGAGGACGACGAGGCGTATTAATGGCGATTACTCAGATTAGTAGTGGCAACTGGGAGACACTTGGCCCGGCAGCTAGCGAGATCCGCCGCAAGGTGTTTATCGACGAGCAGAACGTGCCACAGGAAGAAGAGTGGGATGGACTGGATCCGGCGTGCCAGCACTTTCTCGCTATGCTTGACGGCCAGCCAGTGGGCACCGCACGCCTGCTACCCGATGCGCACATTGGCCGTGTCGCGGTACTCGCTAATGCCCGCGGCACCGGTATTGGCGTACTGCTGATGCAGGCTGCGATTGAGGCGGCACGTCATGCGGGCCACCCCCAGGTGGCCCTCAGCGCTCAGGTGCATGCGCTGGCGTTTTATGAGCGGCTGGGCTTCGTCGCTCATGGCGATGAATTTCTGGATGCGGGCATTCCCCATCGAGAAATGACACTTTCGCTCGATTAATAAGCCCTCTTGATTGATCTCTAGCACTGCCTCGGCAGTGCTTTTTTGTGCGCTCTTGCCGCCATCTTGACGAAAAACGACTACACAAACCCTCCCTTCCTCTACCCCGTTGTCGTCGGGCTACAACCCCCTGTGCCCCGAAGTGTCAATTGTTGAGTGAGCCATCCTCGTGGATAGTTATTGCATTGCAGCGTTAAGCCGATTTGATCAAGCCATCAAGCCCGCGCTCAACGCTGTAGCTGAAGTCTCTAGCGCTGCTGCTTCTAGCTTTCAAGACGTTTGCATGAGAGACGATTGGCTGAGAGACGATTGACCTAGAGACACAATCACGAAATTCAATAATGCTAAATACAACTTCGCAGGTGCAGCATAAGCAAAAGCTGATTTGCGAAACACTATCCAGCCCGAAGAGGATAAGCTCATGACAGGACTGCTCGACGATATCAAAGCAATGGCCCAGTTACGCGAAGCGCAAGGCGGCAAATGGGACGCCATCAAACCGGAATACGCCGCCCGTATGCGTGCACAAAACCGCTTCCACACAGGCCTGGACATCGCTCGATACACCGCCAAAATCATGCGCGAGGATATGGCTGCCTATGACGCTGATACCTCAAAGTACACCCAGTCGTTGGGTTGCTGGCACGGCTTTATTGGTCAGCAGAAGCTGATCTCGATCAAAAAGCACTTTGGCACCACCAAGCGTAGCTACCTCTACCTTTCCGGCTGGATGGTTGCCGCGCTGCGCTCTGAGTTTGGCCCGCTTCCCGACCAGTCAATGCACGAAAAGACCTCTGTCGCGAATCTCATCGAAGAGCTCTACACCTTCCTGAAACAAGCCGATGCGTGGGAGCTTAACCACCTGTTCCGCGCCCTAGATGAAGCCAAAGAGGCTGGCGACAGCGGCAAAGAACAGGAACTAATCAGCAAAATCGATAACTACGAAACCCATGTCGTTCCGATCATTGCGGATATCGACGCGGGCTTTGGTAATGCAGAAGCCACCTACCTGCTCGCCAAGAAGTTTATTCAAGCGGGCGCCTGCTGCATTCAGCTGGAAAACCAGGTTTCCGATGAGAAGCAGTGCGGTCACCAGGACGGTAAAGTCACCGTGCCCCACGAAGACTTCCTGGCTAAAATTAACGCCGTGCGTTACGCCTTCCTCGAACTCGGTATTGAAGATGGCGTGATCGTCGCGCGTACCGACTCACTCGGCGCAGGCTTGACGCAAAAAATTGCCGTCACCAATGAGCCAGGCGATCTCGGCGATCAGTACAACAGCTTCCTCGACGGAGATGTGATCGAAAACGCCGCCGACATCAATAACGGCGACGTTGTCATCAAGCAAAACGGTAAGCTGGTTAAGCCCAAGCGCCTCGCCTCTGGCCTTTACCAGTTCAAGGCAGGCACTGGCGAAGACCGCGTCATTCTGGACTGCATCACCAGCCTGCAAAACGGCGCCGACCTGCTTTGGATCGAAACCGAAAAGCCCCACGTGGGCCAGATCGCCAGCATGGTAAACCGGATTCGCGATGTCGTGCCGGATGCCAAACTGGTCTACAACAACTCGCCGTCGTTCAACTGGACGCTCAACTTCCGTCAGCAAGTGTTCGATGCGTGGCAGGAAGAAGGTAAGGATGTTTCTGCCTACCAGCGTGACAAGTTAATGAGCGCCGAGTACGACGACACCGAACTGGGTCAGCTGGCCGATGAGTGGACACGTAATTTCCAGCGTGACTCGTCTCGCGAAGCAGGCATCTTCCACCACTTAATTACGCTGCCGACTTACCATACGGCCGCCCTCTCCACCGACAACCTGGCGAAAGGCTACTTTGGCGATGAAGGTATGCTGGCTTACGTGAAAGGCGTCCAGCGCCAGGAAATTCGTCAGGGCATCGCCACGGTTCGCCACCAGGATATGGCAGGCTCCAATATCGGTGATGATCATAAAGAGTTCTTCCACGGTGATGCCGCGCTCAAGGCCGGTGGCAAAGACAACACCATGAATCAATTTGGGTAATAATCACCACGTTACTTTTTGATCCCTGCACAGGAGGCCTAACGGCCTCCTGTTTTGGTTCATTCTAGGTATTTGCACACTGTTTTCTTAATACGCTGTTACACTTTCCGCTATGATCGCCGTTATGATGTTTCGTGACTACTGTGCTGTCAGCTTTGACCTTTTCCATCGATTGCTGGTCAAAACGGTTTACATCAGCTACCTTTAACGAACACCGTTTTATAACTACGATTGCTCTTCACTTTGCCGTTTAACGATGGCGGTGTAGGCGACAGTTAATTCAATAGACACTCTGGAGGTTTTAATGAAACGTCTTCTTCTACCGGCTGTAGCTTTAAGTATTCTCACGTTGGCTGGATGTGCCAACACCTCGGGATACTCGGGTGATGTTTATCGCGGCAACCAAGCAAAAACCGGCCAAAGCGTTACCTACGGCACTATCGTGGCGGTTCGCCCGGTACAGATTCAAGCCGACAGCCGCGCTGGAGGCCTTTTAGGCAGCGGTGGTGGCGCCATTATCGGCGGCCTTCTGGGTAACCAAGTGGGCGGTGGTTCAGGCCGTCAATTGGCAACCGTGGCAGGCGCACTCGGCGGTGCCGTCGCGGGTACGGCAGCTGAAGACGCGACTAACCGCGTTGACGCCCTTGAAATGGAAATTCGTCGTGACGACGGTACCGATATTGTTGTCGTTCAGCGTGCAGACCGCCAGTTCCAAGCTGGTCAGCGTGTACGCTTAATCGGTAGCGGCGCTAGCATAAGTGTTGCACCTTACTAATTGATTGCTGTCGATCAATAGTATTTTGTTATCAAAAAAGCCCGGCCATCTTATTAGATGGCCGGGCTTTTTTATGGCAACTGACTTTTTATGGCGGCTAACTTAATGATGGGTCTTGTTACTTGCCCAATTAGCCAGTGCCATGATGGCCCAACCAATAAGGGCTAGCAGAATGACCACCAACAGCATTTCTACGGGCTGGATCAGGGTGGTGGCTCCCAGTACTGCCAGCGAAATCACCCATAAGTAGCGATTGTTGCCATGACTCTTCAGCACACTGGGCAACATCTTATCCAACCCTTGGCTAACGCCCTTGTTCCAGCGGTCATTGACAAAATAAGCAATCAGGCAAAAGGCGACAAGCCAAATAATCAAGATCGTCATTGCATGCTCCAAAATGATAGGGCAAAGAAAAAAGTGATGGCCGTAGGGTATCCCTGGTCACCCTAGCGCGCAATACCGTCGAAAGTGGTGGGTAGGAAAAAGCGCCCTTACCCCCTGACAAGTCAGCCTACACGCGTTACCATGTTGGAACATGCACTCACCGAAAGGTTATTCCATGCAAATTGCGCAAAACTCGGTTGTCGCGTTTCACTACACCCTGACTAACGATGCAGGTGAAGTGCTAGACAGTTCTGAAGGCCGTGAGCCGCTTACCTACCTCCATGGCGCCGGTAACATTATTCCGGGCCTTGAGAAAGAGCTGGAAGGCCGTGCTGCTGGCGAAAAGCTGAACGTTAGCGTTTCACCTGAAGAAGGTTATGGCGAGCTGCAAGAGCAGCTAATGCAGGAAGTACCGCGCGATGCGTTCCAGGGCGTTGAAAGCATTGAGCCGGGCATGCAGTTCCAAGCCCAGACTCAAGGTGGCCCGTTGATGGTTACTGTTAAGAAAGTTGAAGGCGATACGGTCGTTGTTGATGGCAACCACCCGCTGGCAGGCCAGCAGCTCAACTTTGACGTTGAGATCGCGGAAGTACGTGAAGCCAGTGCTGAAGAAGTCGAGCATGGCCACGTGCACGGCGAAGGCGGCGTTGAGCACTAAGACGCTCCCGCTACCGATAGAAAAAGGTGACCTGCGGGTCACCTTTTTTGTGGCTAACGAAAAATTTGCTTATTCATCGGGTATCAGCACTAGCTGGCCGTGGCGCACGCTTCGCGACGAGGTAACTTCAGCGGCGAACTGCTTAAGCGCACGCCCCTGACCTTTGAGCAGCGTTACTTCCAGGCAACTGTCATGATTGATATGCAGGTGCAGGGTCGAAAGCGTGAGTTCATGATGGTCATGGGAATGACGGGTCAAGCGCTTAGATAGCTCGCGAGCGGCATGGTCGTAAACATACACCAGTGCGCCCATGCAGGGCGAATCCGGTGCAGCCTCTTCTCTCACTTGTTTTAAGCCACTGCGGGTTAAATCACGAATCGCTTCTGAGCGGTTTTGGTAGCCGCGCTCGTGCATCAACGCATCTACTTCTGCCACCAGTTCCTCATCAAGCGTTACCGTTACACGCTGCATTCACGCCTCCTCTTATAAGACCTGCTTTCCATGTGCTGCCGCCACCGTTAGTATGATGTTATTGTAAAAACATCATACTAAATAGCGTAAAGGATAAAGCGATGGCTCCACCAACTCGGCCTATCTTACTGGGTATTGTGCTAAGTTGTTTAGCTGCCATCAGCACCGCCGAGGCAAAAGAGCAGTTAATTCTGGCCATTGGTGGCGAACCCGAACAGGGCTTCGATCCACTTTTAGGCTGGGGGCAGTACGGTACTCCGCTGTTTCAGTCGACGCTACTCTCGCGGGGCAGAGACCTTTCACCCCAGCCAGAATTAGCCACCGAGTGGTCGCTCTCTGAAGACCGCCTCACCTGGACACTGACGCTACGTGAAGATGCCCGCTTTGCCGACGGCACAGCGCTGACCGCCGAAGACGTAGCCTACACTTTCAATACCGCGGCAGAGGCAGGCGGGCGGGCAGACTTAAGCGCGCTCGAAGAGGCCAATGCCGTTGATGATCAGACCGTCGCCCTTCACCTTCATGCCCCGCGAATTACCTTTATAGACCAACTGATGACGCTGGGCATTGTGCCCCACGCCGAGCGGGATAACGGCTATAGCGAGCAATACGGCCGACATCCCTTAGGCTCTGGCCCCTATCAACTGATGGAGTGGCAGGAAGGCGAACAGCTGATAGTTGAACGAAATCCCTATTTTTACGGCCCTGCCCCCGCCTTCGATCGCCTGATATTTCTGTTTACCAATGAAGACGCCACGCTCAGTGCGGCCCATGCAGGCCAAGTCGATATCGCATCCATTCCACCGGCGTTGGCGGCCAATGTGCCTGGGCATATGCAACGGGTCACCATGGAGAGCGTCGATAATCGCGGCATTCTTTTCCCCATGCAGCCTGTAAATGGCGAACACGCCGCTTCCGGCGCACCGATTGGCAACGACGTGACCGCGGATCTTGCGATTCGTCAGGCGATTAACCTCGCCGTGGACAGAAAGACATTGGTAGAGGTGGCGTTGCATGGCTACGGCCGCCCCGCTTACGGCCCTGCCGATGGGCTCCCTTGGAGCAGTGAAGAAGAGCGAGTTGAAGCACCTAATATTGCCCGCGCTGAGAAGCTTCTCGACGCAGCAGGCTGGAACCTGCGCGACGACGGCCTGCGCTATAAAGATGGCCTACCCGCTCGCTTTCGGCTTACCTACCCCTCAAGCGATACCACCCGTCAACTGCTTGCGGAAGTGAGTGCCGAGATGGTTCGACCATTGGGCATCGAGATGCAGCCAACAGGCCGCCACTGGGATGAAATCCAGCGTGAAGCGCTTCATCAGGACGCCATCCTATTCGGTTTTGGCAGTCGCAGCCCCCAGGAGGTCTACTACCTTTTCCACAGTCAGCATGCCGGTAACGGTTTTTATAACAGCGGCCTCTACGCCAACGCTGAAGTGGATACATACTTAGATGCCGCCCAGGCTGCGAAGAGTATTGAAGAAGCTAACCAGTACTGGCGCGCTGCCCAATGGGATGGCACCACTGGCTATGGCGTACGCGGCGATAGCAGCTGGGCGTGGCTGGTTAACCTTGAACACGCTTACTTCGCCAACACCTGTTTAGACGTTGGCGAGCTTGGCATTGCGCCCCACGGCCACGGCTGGCCCATCACCGCTAATCTGCTTGAATGGCGCTGGGCATGCAATTAATCCCGCGTATCGCAAGGCGCCTGAGTCGCCTGACGCTGGTGCTGCTATGCGTCGCCCTGGTGTCATTTGGGCTGATGATGGCCTCGCCCGTCGACCCCGTGGATGCCTACCTTGGACCACAGATGGCCCAAGTCAGCCCGGAACAGCGTGCACTGATTGCCGAACGCTGGGGATTCGATGCGCCACCCGCCGTTCAGTTTGGGCACTGGTTGCGCCAGCTGGTAAGCGGTGATCTAGGCTGGAGCCATGTTTATAACCAGCCGGTCAGCGAGGTTATCGGTCAGCGATTTCAGCGCTCAATCATGCTGCTGGGCAGCGCCTGGCTACTCGCAGCGCTGCTGGGGTTTAGTCTCGGCGTTGCGGCAGGCGCTAAAGAGGGCTCCACGCTGGATAACCTCATTAGTACCTATGCCTATATTACCGCCTCTACGCCTGCTTTTTGGCTGGCGATAGTCGCCGTGCTGCTATTTTCGGTCACCTTGGGTTGGGCACCCACCTGCTGCGCGGGCCCCACTGGGGTCTTGAATCAAGATGTCACCCTCGCCTCCCGATTGCATCATCTGCTGCTGCCCGTCATCACTCTGGCACTGCTGGGCATCGCCAATATCACCCTGCATACCCGTGCCCGCATGCTGGAACTAATGCGCTCTGAGGTGGCGACCCACGCCTTCGCCCAGGGCGCTAGCCGGTTTGATATCGCTTGGCGGCACGGCCTCCGTCACGCCAGCTTACCGGCGATTACGCTTGCGTTTGCTTCGCTGGGGGAACTCTTTGGCGGCTCAATTCTAATCGAGCAAGTCTTTGCTTACCCCGGTTTAGGGCAAGCCACGGTAGCAGCGGGCCTGCGTAGTGACGTTCCCCTACTGCTGGGCATTGCGCTCTTTACCGCATTGTTTGTTAGCGTCGGTAATATGATCGCCGATAGCCTGTATAGCGCTATCGACCCGCGCATTACGTCAGGTGGCCTATGAACTCAGACCAACCACCCAGCTATCCACCACCCAATATCTATTCACAGCCACGACTGCGTGCTGCGCTCAGCCTGGGCGTAACTACCCTGCTGGTGATGGGGTTAATCGCTAGCCAGTGGCTGCTGGGCGATTCGCCGCAGCAGATGCAGTTTGATGCTCGACTAGCGCCGCCCAGCGTTGATCACTGGCTCGGCACTGACGCGTTAGGCCGGGAACTCTGGGCGCGGACGCTGGCGGGGCTGGCACTTAGCTTTTGGGTGGGCTGCCTGGCCGCTCTACTGAGTACGCTGATTGCGCTGAGCTTGGCCGCCCTAGCCACGCTGTCGTCTCGGCTGGATGCACTGGTGAGTTTGCTGATTGATACGCTGCTTAGCGTACCGCATCTCATTTTATTAATACTGATTGCCTTTGCGCTGGGCGGCGGCACCCAGGCGGTGATTATCGCCGTTGCGGTGACCCACTGGCCAAGCCTTGCCCGAGTGCTGCGCGCCGAGCTTTTGCAGTTACGCCAGGCCCCCTATGTGCGAATCTCCCGGGCGCTAGGTAAATCACGCTGGTTTGTACTCCACGGCCACCTGTTACCCCATTTGCTCCCCCACTGTTTGGTCGGCGCCCTGCTGCTGTTCCCTCACGCCATTCTCCACGAAGCGGCATTGACCTTTTTGGGCTTTGGCTTGAGCCCCAGCCAGCCCGCTATTGGCGTACTGTTGACCGATGCCATGCGCTATTTAAGCGGCGGTTACTGGTGGCTGGGGGTATTTCCCGGCCTGGGGCTGCTGTTGATGGTGCTGGGATTCGAGCGCCTTTCCAATCATCTACGCCGGGCCCTTTAGCGCTTTTAAGGAGATTTCTGATGGAGACTTACCGTGTTAACGATTAATCGGCTGTCGCTACAGCTACCGTTATATGTCTCCTGGTGGAAGCGGGAATGGGCCACCTGCCTGAATGAATTTTCGCTAACGTTTTGCTCTGGCGAGGTACATGCCGTGGTGGGCGCCTCCGGCGCCGGAAAAAGTCTGTTGGCCTATGCGATTATGGGCCTACTACCCTCATCTGCGCGTTTGAATGGGCAGCTTGCCTACCAAGGAACACTGCTCGACGAAGCTCGCCAACGCCAGCTTCGCGGCCGGGAGCTGGCGCTTATTCCTCAGTCGCTTAACGCACTAGACCCACTGGCGCGCACCAAGCGCCAAGTGGCCTGGGCGGCCCAGCGCGCCGGACAATCGTCACGTCATGCTCGACACTCCGCCCAACGTGCCTTAGACCACTATCAGCTAGATGCTCGCGCCCAGCAGGCCTACGCCCACGAGCTTTCCGGCGGCATGGCCCGCCGCGTGTTGACGGCCATGGCCCATGTCAGCCAGGCCCGACTGGTGATTGCCGATGAGCCCACCGTGGGCCTTGACCCTCTTCAGCGCCAGCGTGTTTTGGATGCGCTGCGCGGATTGGCCGACCAAGGAAAAACGGTGATATTAATTACCCACGACTTGCGCCACGCCCTGCCGATTGCTGATCGCGTTACCATTATGCGCGACGGCCAGCAGGTCGAAACAGCCTCCGCCCGCGCCTTTCAAGGCAGCGGCGCTTCGCTTGCCAGTGCTTATGCCCGGGCATTGTGGTTAGCACTGCCCGACAATGGCTTTTTGAGCCACGCGGTTAGCCAAGCTCAACCGACGGAACAGGAGATCACCGTTGCTTGAAGCGCGCCAGCTCAGCTTTCATTTCTCACCCGATGCGCCTTTGTTTGATTCCATCTCACTCACGCTGAACGCGGGCCAGTGGGTAGGATTGAGCGGTGACTCGGGGGCTGGCAAATCGACGTTGGGCAAACTACTGGCAGGCTTCTTAGCTCCGTTTGAAGGAGAGGTAAGCTTAGATGGTAAGGCTCTGCCGAAAAGCGGTATACAGCCCGTTCAATGGCTGCCGCAATCGCCGGAGCTGGCGATTAACCCCCGCTGGCGAGTCGGCAAGATTTTACGCGAAGCGTGGACGCCTTCTAACGCGCAGTGCCAAGCGTTTGGCGTGCAGCCAAGCTGGCTATCCCGCTTTCCACAATCGTTATCAGGGGGAGAGCTACAGCGCGTATGTGTATTGCGCGCCCTTGCGCCAGAGGTACGCTTTCTAATCGCCGATGAAATCTCAACGATGCTCGATCCCATCACTCAGCTTGAACTTTGGCAGGCGCTAAAACAGGAAGCGGAACAACGCCAGCTTGGCGTGCTGGTGATTAGTCACGACAACGCACTACTGGAACGGCTTTGCCCACAGCGCTTGCACTTAAGCGGTAGTCAACTGAAGCCATGGTAGTTGAAAAAGTTAGCTAACCGCTTGGCGACGTTCAAAGCGCCAGAGGCCAAAGGCGATCATTAGCGTAATGCTTAGCAGTAACCACGAGCCAATGCTCACCCCCGCCCAGCCGGCCCAGCGCCAGAACGGCTCCAGCCAGAAGCCACCCAAACTGGCACCCACGTAGTAGAACACCAGATAGAGCGCCGAGGCGCTGCCCCGGGCGCCCTGAGCATAACGCCCCACCCAACTGGAAGCCAACGAGTGCGCCAGGAAAAAACCGAAGGCATTGACGCTCAAGCCGACAATAATCAGTACTAGCGACTCAGATAAGGTGATGGCCGTGCCCAGCATTAAAATCATCACCCCCATCATCATGCATGCCGCTGGCGAAAAACGTCCTGCCAATCGACCGGAAATCATCGACCCAAAAGTGCCGCCTAGATAGGTTAAGAAAATCAGCCCCAAACCGCTGGCCGCCAGTTGATAGGGGGCCGCCGCTAACCGGAAGGTGATGTAACTGTATTGGTTGATAAATATCAGGAAATTAATGCCACCCAAGCAGTACGCGGCAAGCAGCACCGGGTTGCGCAGATGACTGACTAAATCGCTTGCCGCTTTACGCAGCTCAAAGCGCTGGGGAGTAAAGGCGCGACTATTGGGCAACAATCGCCAAAATACGACGCAGCCGATTAGCGTCATGATGCCTACCGCTAAAAATGCCGCAGTGGGGCCACCTATTTCGGCAGCGCCCCCACCGACAATACGCCCACTGATCCCGCCGAGCGAATTAGCGCCAATATAGAGCCCTACCGCACTTAATAGCGCTGGCTTCTCAAACTCATCTCCCATCCAGGCGATCGCCACTGCTGGCAACCCACCCAACACGAACCCCTGCACCAGTCGAAGCAGTAGCAAGCTTTCAAAGGTGGGCGCGAAGGCCAAAGCAAGGGAGCAGCCCCCTGCCAGCAGCAGGGTTATACGCATGATACCTTCGCGACCGATGGCATCCGAAAGCGGGCCGAATACCAGCAGTGCAATGGCTAAGGAGAGGGTCGAGACCGACATGAGCAGGCTAACGCCTAGGGTGGAGACATCGTAAGTCTCCTTTAACCCTGGCAACAGCGGCTGCGGTGCATAGAGATTAATAAAAACAAGGAATGAGCCGAGGCAAAGCGCCAAGGTGGCGCGCCACCAGGCGCGCGTTTTGGCTTCAATCATGCCGTTCCTAACTAAAAAGTGAGAGGCCTGACGGCTAGAAAACACTTCCGCTTAGCTGGGCCAAATGAGTTGGCTGCAGGGCACGACGCGCCTGCCAGTAGTAACGTCGCCAGTAACTATTATCCAAGCTGGAAATAATCACCCCTTTCGAGGTCGAGGCATGCAGAAAATAGCCATTCCCGACATAAATGCCGACATGGTTATATCGACCTGGGGGGCTGAAGAACACCAGATCGCCCGCCTGCAGCTCTTGGCGGTCGATCGGGCGTCCCTCGTGTATTTGCCCCCTAGTGGAGCGCGGTAACTCTAAATTAAAGGTGTCACGGTAAACATTGCGAACCAGCGCCGAACAGTCAATCCCTCTTTCTGTCGTGCCGCCAATCCGGTAAGGCGTTCCTGCCCAGCGCTGGTGCTGGGCCAGCAGCGCCTCACGAATCACTGTTGGCGGCGGGACTTGCATACTGCGCAATTGCGCATCGATGGGATCAACCGGTGACATTTGCAGGTTAGCGCCCATTCCCGGTAGCGTCATCGAAAAGTAATTCTCTGGGGCCTGCATGTTGCTCTGTCGTGTCGAGCCTGCGCAACCAGCCACCAATGTCACTATAAAACAAACACTTACAACACGTACAGCGGTCACAGCGGGGCGTGGCAACGCAACCATGCGATTAACCTCGACACATAGAATAAAGGGATGGTATGACAAAAATCATTTTTCCTCGCACGACTATAAGCTAGTTATCCTATGCTTGGCGAGCCTCAATGTAAGGTGCGCTGATCACCAGGCAATGTATCTATATGCAACGGCGCAAAATGGCGCGGTTTATTGCCGGGAAAATCCAGGCTCACCCACGGCCCAGCTAGCACCGGCGCACCGCATACCCAGGCCACCAACGCCTGACGAAAACCGGCTAAAAAGCTCTCTCGCTCTGGGGTTTCTCCCATAAAAAATGAGAAGCCAGCGTACATGCCCATGGCATACTCTTGCCACCCGGCGTAGTGATCCGCCGCAAGCTGATAAGCGCGATCCAATACGGTGGCAAACGCAGCGCTATCTAGCCAACCAAGCTGCCGTGCGGCAATCGCCAGATCGACCAGTTGGGCAATATCCCAGGCCGCCATATCGACGTCATTACAGCCATCTTCGTTGTCGCGTACCCGACGTAAACGAAGCAGGTGGTGGCGCTCGTCTTCAGCACAGTCACCAGATTCAAGAATGGCGATTTCAGCGCTTAAACGCTCTGTATTGAGGGTGTAAGGAGCGTAGTTAATCTGATACTCCTGGCGATCCCCCGCCTCAAGCATGTAGGTCAAAAATTCCTGCATATCCCCAGCGCTGCTCAAGTGATAATGGCTCTCTACCCACTCGCGGATTTCAGCGCACTCACGGGCGCTTTCGGGCTGTGGTTCACTCCATACGGCACTGTTTAAAGGCCCGACCAGAGACATGGCCGTGAAGTGACTTAAGGTGGGCCGACTGCCCGGCTCACGCCAGGCATCGTGGCGCCAATCCAACCAGTGGAACAGGCTGCCTGGGTCTTCAATATGCCAAATAATTTCGTTAATTAACGATGCATGCTCGGGCTCAGGCAGGCAGCTCTCCCACGCAAACCAGGCGTCTAGCAAGCGCTTGGCATTGGGGTAAAACCGACACAGGCAGCTGCGCAGCGCGCTGGCATACTCCATCAATGGCCCGCGATCCAATAAGCCGCTATCAAGGGACATATGCAGATAGAAAGCGAATTTTTCGGCCATATGGATAGTCGCCGCGTGGCGGCTCACACCCTTAACGGCATTACGCTGCTTAAGCTCTTCCGGAGTCGGCTGGCCGAACCAGCTTTGTGAGGGTGGCAAAACGCCATGCACCGCGTCGGCTGCCAGTTGATTAAGATGATGCGCCTGAGCGGGTAACCAGTAGCGCGCCAATGCATGGGCACCTTCGTCGGCGTGCAGGCCCAATGACTCCTGCAAATAAAGCGCCGCATCGGCTCGCTGCTCTTCCGGTAGTGCGGCTGACGGGTCTATTTGGCGCAGCATCACATCCGGTTCACGCACGCTGGCCAGCGCCAGCAGCCAGTGATGGGGCGTATTACGCCATTGGCGAATGCGCGCTTGAGAGGCCTTCCGCGTGGGCTCATCCAACAGTTCCCCCGGCGGACGTTTCCAGGGGCTATAAGCGCTGTGCAGCAGTAGCTGATGCCGCTCGCTGGGTGTTTTCCCTCGGCGGTCAATACCATCAAACAGACTCTGTCCCCGACCGTAAGCGTTAAGAACCGCGTACCAGTCATGGTAGCGGCGGCTGATCAAATCAGCAGCGTGCCCTGCCAAGTCATCAGCCTCATCTTGGCTGAGCCAACCACAGCAGGCGCCTGCCCAGGCGAGCTCGACAAGCCGTAGCCAATCCCAGGCAGCCCACTCCAGCGGCTCACCCTGGCTAACAAATTTATTCAGCACCGGCGCATAGGGCGACTCCTCCACCACGCTGCGCTGCCACTCCATACGCTGGGCGGTGTCCATGCTCAATAGCTCACGGGCTTCGATATCCCAGCGCTGGCGCTCGCCCTGAGCACCTAGCCAAAGCATGGCGCCTAGCAGGGCATCACGGTCATGGACATCCCACACGTGGGCTAGCCATTCGGCGGCTTCAGGCCAGTCGGTGTGGCTGGCCGGATAAACAATAATCGGGCGAAATAGTGCACATAGCCGCCAGCTCTGTGCCTGGGGCTGTTGGGGCCATAGCGACGCTGGCGGAGGGAGTTTAGCCAAGGCATTTTCGAGCGCCTCCCAGGTAATGCCCTCACCTTCGGTTTCGAGTTTGGCCAGCGCCTGGCAGGCATCAATAAACCGATCGTCGGCCCCTGACTCCCAACCACGGGCGCCAAGAGCTCGGCGTAAATCGGCAAGCCATGCGCGCAAATCGCTGTAATCACTGGTAATACGACGGGTTAAATGGTGCGCCCAGGCGCGTGACTGTTCCGCCTCTAACCAGCCTGCTGCCCCGGCTAGCGCGGCCCACTCTAGAGCCGCCAATAGACGATCAGCTTGGCCAGCGGGAGCCCCCAGCCCATGAAATAGCTGTTCGGCCAGCTCTCCCCGGTCGGTGATTCCCAATTGCAGCAGACGCTGTTCCGCCGCTCCTGCATCGACCGCCAGCGGATGAGGAGTAAACGCCCAATCACACAGCACAAGCTGTTGAGCCCACCAAGCATTTAACGCGTCGATCAAGAGGCACCTCGAAAAAGCATAGTATCACCACCAACTAACACAGGGTCACCACCAGCAAAGTGCCGGAATAAAGCCGCCTAGTGTAACGGAAAGTGGCCCGAACACCGATAGCCCTGGGCATCGGTAGGTATAAAACAACACCGCCCGGCACAAGGCCGGGCGGTCGTCAAACGGGCACAGCTAAATAGCTACGCTTTTTTGACCTTACTAATCACCCACAAGAGCACCACGGCCCCTACCGTTGCAGTGACCAGCGAACCGATAAAACCACCGGAAGAGAGGCCTAAAAGGCTGAACAAGAAACCACCCACAAGCGCACCAACGATGCCCACACCAATATTACCCAGGATGCCGAAACCGCCACCGCGCATGATGTTGCCAGCAATCCAACCAGCCAGGCCACCAATGATTAACCATGCAATAAAGCCCATATAGTCTCCTTACTATTTCATTTACGGGATTTCATTTACGGGTTTTAGCTACGTACATTAGTTACGTATGTTAGTACGCGTTTTACCTATCAGTCGTGCTTGTTCTACCATAGCACACAGCGTTACTGTTCGGCGTCTATCGGTGTAGATGCTTGGCAACTCTTAAAGGAAAATTCATGATCCCCGACTCGCTCAAACAACTGCTTAAAAGCACAGATGGTCAGCAAACGGCCAACTGGGAAGGCCGCGACGTAGTGCTTTTCAACATGCCTTGGGGAGAGTTAGCGATTAGCCTACAGGGTGCTCAGGTGCTGCATTTCTGCCCACAAGGCGACACCGATTGGCTATGGCTGACACCGACCCCACAAGCGCTGCCAGGGGCTATCCGCGGCGGTATTCCGCTCTGCTGGCCGTGGTTTGCTGACGAGCGCTATGCCGATGAGAGCCCCAATCGCGACGGCCCGTTTCATGGCCTCGCCCGTCACGCGGCCTGGCGTCTGGATGCCGTCGATGAGCATGCCGAAGGCATTGAAGTCCATCTCTCTCCCGAGCAGCGCCTGCATACTCAGCTCACGGCACGTTTGGTGGTGCAAGCCAATGCACAGCGGCTTAACGTTGAGTTGATCAGCGAAAACATCGGCGAGACGCCCGTTAAAACCAGCGGCGCACTGCACACCTACCTCGCCGTTGCCGATATTCATCAGTGCCGCCTGGAAGGTCTTTCCGGCGCCCGCTATCTCGACAAACTGCGCGACTTTGCCGAAAGTGAACAGCAAGGTACGCTGGCCGTTCAAGGTGCCATTGACCGCATTTACCATACCAATGAAGCCGTGCTGCTCAACGATGGCGAGCGCAGCCTGCGCATCGGCAAGCAGTCCAGCGACTCCACCGTGGTGTGGCACCCCAACAACGACCTTCCTGGCGATACACCCGCTGACGCGGCACGCCATTTTATCTGCGTTGAAGCTGCCAATACGCGCCTAGACCCGGTTTGGTTGGTACCCGGTGCGCAACACTTATTAGGTACTACCCTAAGCCGCGGTTAACCTTCGGTTCATCAATATTTTGCTATCATGCGCTCACTTTCATTTGAGCTAGGGAGATCCGATGGATCCGCAGCAATGGCTTGAGGCCGCTACGCTAGCCTTTAATTTAATCGGCATGGTGGTGTGTTTAGTGGGTCTTACCTTGGCGCAAAAAATGACTCGCCGCTGGCCGGGCTACACGCTTGCAGGGGTCGGCTTTTTGATTGCCACCCTACCGATGCTTTCACAGCTACTATTAATGTTTCGCCAGTAATAGTCATGCAGTCCGGCTTGTTTTGAACTGAGTTGATTATGAAGAGAGCCGGTTTTTAAGAGAGCCGGGCCGCGTTAAGTTGGCAAGAGCCATAAAGGGATCGAAAGGATGCGTCAGCCGTTAAGTCGCGAACTGAGCAATTTGTTAGAGCGAGGCCGGGATCGCCAGTTGCGCTTAGCGGTAACGGGCCTCTCGCAAGCAGGCAAAACCGCTTTTTTGACTTCGCTGGTCAATCAACTGCGCCACGCGGGCGTAGAAGCGCGTCTCGATTTACTGCCCGCTGCCCGTGAAGGCCGCCTGCTGGGCGCCCAGCGGCTCAACCAGCCCGATTTGGGCGTGCCACGCTTTCCTTACGACCCGGGCATGGCTGCCCTACGCGATACACCGCCCCGCTGGCCGGAGCCCACACGCGGGATTAGTGAACTGCGCTTGCAACTGCGTTACCGCCCTGCCCGCAGCGGCTGGCTAACCCCTGAAATTGCCCACCTTACCCTGGATCTATTCGACTACCCCGGCGAGTGGCTGCTCGACTTACCGCTGTTGCAGCATGACTTTTACAGCTGGAGCCAGGCTCAGGCGCTATACGCAGGCGAACAGCGGCGCGGCTTGTTTAGTGAATGGCTGGCAGCAGTGGAACAGCTCGACCCTGCAAGCGAGGCGGATGAGGCTCAGCTCGCCGCTCTGGCCGAGGAGTACGCCCAGGGCCTGCGCCGTGCCAAAAAGGCAGGCTTCTCCGACCTGCAGCCGGGGCGTTTTTTGCTGCCGGGCGAGCTGCAAGGTGCGCCGGTACTGCAGTTTTTCCCACTACCGCAGCTTAATTCAACTCAACTCAACACCTCTAGAGAAGCGCTGGAAGCACTGCCCGCCAACAGCCTTTACGCTACCCTGGCGGCGCGCTTTCGCTACTACCAGCAGCAGGTGGTGAAACCCTTTTATCGCGATCACTTCCGCCGCTTTGACCGCCAGATCGTACTGGTGGATGTACTTGGCGCGCTCAATGCCGGGCCTGAACGGTTTGAAGACCTTTCCCGCGCCCTGCGCCAGTTAATGCACAGCTTCGACTACGGCAAGCGCAGCCTGCTCACGCGCCTGTTCGCGCCTAAAATTGACCGGTTGGCGATTGCGGCCACCAAGGCCGACCATGTCACTCCCGACCAACACGGCCATGTGGTGCAGCTGCTAGAGGCCTTGCTGGCAGAACCATTGAAAGACCTGCGCTTTGCCAATGTCCCGGTCAAAGCGTTTTCTCTGGCCTCCATTCGTGCCACCGAAGCCCGCGAAGTCACCCACGAAGGTAAGCGCTCACCAGCTCTACGCGGCACGACTCTGGAGGGGGAAGACGTCCTGGTTTACCCCGGCGATGTGCCCGCCCGACTCCCTACTGCCGATTTTTGGCAGCAGCAGGGCTTCGACTTTCCCGGCTTTCGCCCGATGCAAACCACTTCGGAAGCGCTGGATCATATTCGCATGGACGGCGCCATCGACTGGCTGATTGGAGACAAACTGACATGACCACCCCACAGCCACGGCGCCACTTTACGCTAGATGACACGCCCGAAGAGGCTGCCGAAGCGGCTTCGAATTTGCGCCAACGTGAAGCCTTTGCTGGCACCAGCGAGCACCATCCCTTTGCGCCCCTTCCAGAAGATAAAGCCTTACCTGCTGTCAGTTTAGGAGCGCCGCGTAAACGCCGCTGGGGGCTGCTGTTCGCCCTTGTGGGTGGTGCCGGACTCGGCACGGCAGAACTGGTCACCGGTATCCCCGACGCCCTGGCTCAGTCCCAGTGGCTCGCCATTGCCTGGCAGCTATTCGGAATCAGCCTGATTGGCCTGGGCGGGATGTCACTGCTCAAAGAGTTGGGGCGTTTACGGCGCCTAAAGCGCCACGACAAACTGCGCGGCGACTTGGCCGAGCTGCCGCTGCGCTCCCCGAAACAGGCCCGGGCGATGGCCGAGCAGTTGAGGCGCCAGCTCAAACTTGCCGATGACGATCCGCACTGGCTGGCGTTTCAACGCGCCAGCCAGCCGCACCATAGCGGGGAAGAGATCCAGACGCTGCTTCGCTACCACCTGCTAGCGCCACGCGACCGTGAAGCCCAGCGCTTGATTACACGTATGTCCGGAGAAACCGCCATCATGGTGGCCATCAGCCCGCTAACGCTGGTGGATATGGCGCTGGTGGCCTGGCGGAGTTTGGCGATGGTAGACAGGCTCTGCCGCCTGTACGGCCTTGAGCTGGGCTACGCCAGCCGCCTGCGGCTATTTCGTAACGTGCTGCACAACATGGCCTTTGCCGGCGCCAGTGAACTGGCCACCGACGCCAGCATGGATATGCTCTCGCTGGATTTGGCCGGACGCCTTTCCGCCCGTGCCGGACAGGGCCTGGCCACCGGGCTTCTGAGCGCACGACTGGGATTGCGTGCCCAGCGCCTCTGCCGCCCGGTGCCTTTTACCCCCGATGAACAACCCAAGATCGCCGACCTTCGCCAAGACCTTTGGCGGCAGATCAAGCGGCTGGATAAAGAGCCCGCCCCCGCGACACGTGCAAAAGAGTAACGCTGGCGCATTGGAGGTTAAGCAATACGCTGCTCGGTCTTAGCATCAAATAGAATCGCTCTGCCCATATCGACACGCAGCGCTAAGCGCTCCCCAGCAGCCACCGCGCATTTCGGACCGACACGGGCGGTTACTTCCTGTTCACCCAGCGGCAAACGCAGCAGGATATCCGCCCCGGTAGGCTCCACGACCGCCACATTGGCGCTCAGCAGCGTTCCCTCGGCTTGGGACGTTAACCGCTCGTCCTCTTCGCTGAAGTGCTCCGGCCGCAGACCCAGGATGACCGGCTGGTTCAGCCGTTCATCCATGCCTTCGCCAATACGTGCTTCCGGCCAGGGCAGCACCAAATCGTCTTCGCCCGGCGTGGCAATGCGCAGCTGATAACCGCCGCGGTTATCTTCCAGCGTGGCGCGGATAAAGTTCATCGATGGCGAGCCCATAAAGCCTGCTACAAACATATCCACCGGGTTGTTGTAGACCTCGTCCGGCGTGCCGAGCTGCAGGATATGCCCGTCACGCATCACTGCAATGCAGTCCGCCAGGGTCATGGCTTCGACCTGGTCATGGGTGACGTACACAATGGTGGTGCCCAGGCGCTGATGGAGCTTTTTGATCTCGGTGCGCATATCCACGCGCAGCTTGGCATCCAGATTAGAGAGCGGCTCGTCAAACAGGTAGACCTTGGGCTCCCGGGCCAGGGCTCGCCCCATTGCCACCCGCTGACGCTGCCCACCAGAGAGTTGTGCAGGCTTGCGATCCAGCAGATGGGTAATCTGCAGTAGATCGGCGACCCGCTCGACGGCCGCTTCCCGCTCGGGTTTGGGCACTTTACGCATTTCAAGCCCGAAGCTGATGTTTTGGCGTACGGTCATGCTGGGATAAAGCGCGTAGGACTGAAACACCATGGCGATGTCACGATCCGCGGGGGTGCGCCAGGTGACGTCTTCGCCATCAATATAGATATTGCCGGACGTCACCGGCTCTAGCCCGGCAATGGCGTTCATCAGCGTGGATTTGCCGCAGCCCGAGGGGCCAACCAGAATCAGGAACTCGCCGGAATCGATCGAAATACTGACGTCTTTGAGCACTCGCTCGCTGCCGAACTCTTTGCGCACGTTGTGGATTTCTAACGCTGCCATAATGAAAATCCTATTGTAAAGCGACTGGCAAAACCCACTCAGTTGGATGGTCAGAAGCAGCCCGTAGCGGGGGTCTTTCGCCATGGATGGCGAAAGTAGCGCCCAGGGATGGGTTCACAGCGCCCCCGCCTAGGGCTGCTTCTGACCTTTTAAGAAAGGTTGCCATTCACTCAATTGTTATTAGCCTTTAACGGAACCGGCTGTCAGCCCGCGCACGAAGTATTTTCCCGCCAGCACGTACACCACCAGGGTGGGTAATGCGGCAATCATGGCCGCTGCCATATCCACGTTGTACTCGCGCACACCGGTGGAGGTATTCACCAGATTGTTTAGCGCCACGGTAACGGGCTGGGTGTTGTGGGCTGAAAACGCCACGCCAAACAGGAAGTCGTTCCAGATTTGGGTGAACTGCCAAATTACCGACACCACGATGATAGGCGCGGAAACCGGCAGCAGAATGCGCCAGAAGATGCGGAAAAAGCCCGCGCCATCCAGCTTGGCAGCAGACACCAACTCGTTAGGGATACCTACATAGAAGTTGCGGAAAAACAGCGTGGTAAAGGCGATGCCAAAGACCACGTGAACCAGGATCAGCCCGGCACGGGAGCTGGAGATACCCAGCCACCCAAGGGTTTGCGCCATGGGTAGCAACACCACCTGGAAAGGGATAAAACAGCCAAACAGCATCAGTGCGAAAACTAATTCAGAGCCTTTGAAGCGCCACTTGGTTAGCGCGTAGCCGTTGAGGGCACCAATGGTGGTGGAAATCAGCACCGCGGGAATCACGATCGCAAAGGAGTTCCAGAAGTAGCCGCCGACGCCATCACAACGCATGCCGGTACAGGCTTCGCCCCAGGCTTTCGTCCATGGCGCCAGGGTCGGATTTTGCGGAAACGAGAGCAGCGACCCGGCGCTGATTTCACTCAACGGCTTCACCGAGGTCATTAGCATCACGACCAGTGGCAAGATATAGAACAGCGCGGCGAGGATCAGCACGCCGTAAAGCAAGCCACGAAAAAGCCGTGCAGCGGGCGTCTGACGACGAATCACATTAGCCATGCTTGCGGCTCCTTAATTCGGAATAGAGATAAGGAATCAGAATCGCCAACACGCCGCCCAACATCAGCATGGCGCTGGCAGAGCCCAAACCTATCTGTGCCCGGGTAAAGGCGTGGGCGTACATAAAGGTGGCGGGTAAGTCGGTTGCGTAGCCAGGCCCGCCGCCGGTCAGCGCGACGACCAGGTCAAAACTCTTGATAGCAATATGGGCCAGTATCATCACCGCGCTGAACACCACGGGGCGCAGGCAAGGCATCACTACGCGCCAATAAATCCTCGGCAGGCTGGCACCGTCCAACTGGGCTGCTTTCACAATACTGTCGTCGATGCCCCGCAGGCCGGCTAAAAACAGCGCCATCACAAAGCCTGACGCCTGCCATACGGCGGCAATCACCAGGGTATAAATCGCCATATCCGGGTCAGTGATCCAATCAAAGCGAAACGATTCAAAGCCCCAACTCTGGACCATGGCCTGGATACCCAGCTGCGGGTTGAGTAGCCACTTCCACACCACCCCGGTCACGATAAACGACAGCGCCATGGGGTAGAGGTAGATCGTGCGCAGCGCACCCTCTTGGCGAATTTTCTGGTCGAGCAGAATGGCCAGCAGCGAACCAATCACCAGGCATATCACCACGAACAGCACGCCAAAAATCATCAGATTGGTCGAGGCGACCCACCAGCGCTCATTGGCCATCAGGCGTGAATACTGGCCAAAGCCGACAAAGTCGTAGCTGGGCAGCATGCGCGAGCTGGTTAGCGAGAGCACAAACGTCCACAGCATGAAGCCGTAAACAAAGAACAGCGAAATGGCCACCGACGGTGCCAGCACCAGGCGAGGCAGCCACGCCTGCAAACCACCGGAGGGCGTCGACCGCTTAGCGCCAGCCCCTAAAGGCGGCGCAGAGGTATTTTTCATGGGGAGGGAATCTCTCATTGGAGAAGTGTCCTTGCCAAGCAGCATATTGTTCTTACTAAGCAAAATAGTGTTCTTGCTAAGCAGAATAGACGCCGCCGTTGCGGCGGCGCCTGGAGAACGCAAGCGCTAGAAAATCTAGAAAGAAGCCGCTTCGGCGGCGCTCACCATACGTTCTGCTGCTTCTTCAGCGGGCATATCGGCGTCGTTGAAGTAGTTAGTGACCACATCGAAAATAGCGCCCTGCACGTCCGCACGCACGGCCATGCCGTGAGCCATACTCGGCACCAGGCCACCCTCGTCGGCGGTGCGCTGAAAATCAGCCAACGACTGCTGGGCACAGCTATCGAATTCGCTCATGTCCAGATCAGGCCGCGCCGGGATTGAGCCTTTGGCAAGGTTAAACGCTTCCTGGAAGGTAGGCTCAAGCACCAAACGTGCTAACGCTTGCTGCGCTTCCAGCTCTTCGTCGTCGGTGACCCGGAACATGGCCAGGCTATCGATGTTGAAGGTGAATGCCTCTTCGGTGCCCGGCGCGGCGGAACAAAGGTAATCTTCCCCGGCGGTAAGCCCTGCCGCGGTGAATTCGCCTTTCGCCCAATCGCCCATCAGCTGAAAGCCAGCCACTCCCTCAATCACCATCGCTGTGGCAATGTTCCAGTCGCGACCGGGCATGCCCTCATCCATCAGCTCACGCGTACGCTTGAAGTCTTCAAGGGCATCGATCATCTGTTCACCACCCAGGGCTTCAGGATCCAAATCTACCAATGCCTGCTGGTAAAACTCGCTGCCCTGACCGCCCAGCAGCACGCTTTCAAATACGGTCGCGTCCTGCCAAGCTTGACCGCCGTGAGCCAACGGTACGAAGCCCGCTTCGCGGATCGCCTCGCCTGCCTCGAACAACTCATCCAGCGTGGTGGGCATCTCCACCCCAGCCGCTTCCAGCACTTCCGGGTTGGCCCACAGCCAGTTGACCCGGTGCACGTTGACGGGCACCGCTACGTATTGGCCGTCGTAGCGCATGATATCGGCCACGACTTCAGGCAGCAGTTCGTCCCAGCCTTCCGCGTCGGCAACGCCGTTCAAGTCTCCCAGCAGGCCCAGCTCGCCCCACTCCTGAATCTCGGGGCCTTTGATTTGGGCCGCTGAAGGCGGGTTGCCCGACATGGCACGAGACTTAAGCACCGTCATGGCGGTTTCACCACCGCCACCGGCCACGGCAAAATCCTGCCAACCGTAGCCTTCGGCTTCCATTAACTCTTTAAGCACATTGGCAGCGCGAGCTTCGCCACCGGAGGTCCACCAGTGCAGCACTTCGACTTCATTGGCTTGAGCGGTGGTGGCTAGCGTGGCACCTGCCAGAGCAAGCGCGAGGGTCGTCTTCTTAAACGTCGACATGGAGTCACTCCTTATATTGTTATTGTCCTCTCGGACGTTTGACCTCAAAGAGATTACGCCAAGGCGAGCGACAACGGGAGTTACCGAGTACTGCATAGTGTTGGGGTTTTATTACAAACCTGTAATAGTTTCCTGGCGGGGTAGCTTGAGAGTCACCACCAGCCCGCCATCAGCATGGTTGGCGAGCGTAATATCGCCGCCGTGGGCGCGTGCGATGTGGCGGGCGATCCCCAGCCCCAGGCCGCTGCCGCCAGTATGTCGGCTGCGTGAGGGCTCCAAGCGCACAAAGGGCGAAAACACCCGCCCCAGCTGCTCTTCGGGAATACCGGGGCCGTGATCGCGAATGTGCAGAGTGACCGCGTTACCGTGATCGACGAGCGCTACCTCGGCCTGCTTACCATAGAACACGGCATTCTCAAGCAGATTCGCCAGGCAGCGCTTAAGCGCCAGCGGTTTGGCAATCAGCGGTGCAATAGCGTGGCCGTTTTTAATCTCGATAGTGATCTTACCGCCCTGAAGGCTTAGCTCTTCAGCTAGCTTTTCGACCATGTGCGTTAGATCAACCGATGCCGGTTCTTCGTGCAGATCCAAGCCTTTTACCGAAGCCAAAGCACCTTTAACGAGGCTGTCCAGTTCATCCAATGAAGCGCAAAAGCGCTCCCGCTGGTAGTCGTCATCGAGCATTTCGGCACGCAGACGCATCCGGGTTAACGGCGTTTTTAAATCGTGAGAAATTGCTGAGAAAAGCCGCTCGCGCTCCTCAATCTGCTCGCGGATGCGCCGCTGCATCCGGTTAAACGCTACGGCGGTGGCGGCGACTTCTTTGGGGCCACTCTCTTTGAGCGGCGGCATATCCAGGTCATCACCCAACTGATTGGCTGCCCGTGAAAGCCGCGCCAGTGGACGGGTCACGCTGGTAATGCCCAATAGCGAGAGCGCCAGCACGCTCAGCAGCACCAGCAGCCCGACCAGCAAACGCTCTTCAGAGAGCCAGCGATAGCCGCTGAAAATATCCGGCACCCCCAGCAGCGTGGCGACATACAGCCAGGTGCCTGGGGCTAGTTCCAGTTGCACGACCAGAATCGGCGGTGAAAGCGGTTCCATCAGCAGGCTGTGCTGCCCCCAGCGCGGCGGCAGATCATAGAGCAGCACTTCATTATTGAGCACCCGCAGGTTTTCCGGGCGGGAGAACTCGACAATCACATCATCGATATTGAGCTGCTGGGTGAGCACCGAGCGCACGTTGTTCACCACGACCTCTTTCTCCGGCCCCGAGCCGATATCGTCGATGGTAAGCCTACGTTCGTTAACGCTGACGAAAAAACGTGTGCCGCCCATGTTACGCAGTTGATCGAGCACGATATGGCGGTAGTCCACAGGCAGCGAGCGGAAAAACTTCATGGTGGAGGCGATGCTAAACGCCATGTTGGTGGACAGTTCATCCAACTGTGCCAAATGGCTGGAGCGCACCTGGGAAGTCCAGATCGCGTAGCTGGCCCCTTGGGCGGCCAGCACGCCGGCGATCATGATGATCACAAAGCGCCCGCGCAGCGACGCCGGCAGCCAGCGGGCCACTCGTCTGGATAAACGCCGCCTAGTCTCGGCCCACCCCACTTGTTTCACGTTAATGCGTCTACCTGGGCAGTTAACACATAGCCCGCGCCGCGCACCGTGCGAATCAGCTGCGAGTGCTGAGCATCTTCACCCAGCCGTTGGCGCAGGCGACAAACATGAACATCAATAGAGCGGTCTAGCGGCGGCGCATCACGCCCCCGGGTAAGCGCATAGAGATCATCCCGCGTCAGCACCTTGGCCGGGTGCTCTAAAAACACCTGCAGTAGCTGAAAATCAGCCCCCGAAAGCGCGGCGCGTTCGCCCTGCAGGTCAATCAGCTCGCGGGTCATACGGTCGAGCTGCCAATTGCCAAAACTGACCCAGCGCGCCTGCCCTGGTGGCAACGCTGGCGGAACGCTGCGAGTGCGGCGCAGTACCGCTTTGATGCGCGCCAGCAATTCGCGGGGATTAAACGGCTTGCCCAAGTAGTCGTCGGCTCCCAGCTCCAGACCCAGAATGCGGTCGGTCTCATCGGCACTGGCGGTCAGCATGATAATCGGCACATCGCTGTGCTTTCGAACGTCACGGCAGATGGTAAAGCCGTCGTCGCCGGGCAGCATTAGATCAACAATCAGCAATTCAGGAGTGTATTCAGCGCGCAGCGAATGCAGCGCTTGGGCACCATCCGCCGTAAATACCCGGTAACCGTGCCGCCCCAGGTAGTCCGCGAGCAGTTCACAAATTTCCGGGTCATCATCGACCACAATCAAGGTAGCAGGGGTTGTCGTCATATCGCAGCGGGTTCAGCCCTACGTTGTTGTCATTATATCGGGGCTTGATGATGGTCGAGGGGTTACGCAGTAGCAATACTGTTACGACCAAGGTTGCATTAGTGTTTACCAGTATCAGTTAAAGCTCAAAGCGCTTTTTTAACCATTCGGCAACAGCCGCTTCACCATGATGGCCGATACGCTCGGCGCCTTTTATACGGTCGAATAGGTCAAGGTGGGCGTTGGCCATTACCTGGGCTTCCCCGGCTAACACTAGCATTTCGGTATCATTGAGGTTGTCACCAAACGCCATGCAGTCGGCTGGGGTTAATGCTAAGCGCTCAAGCAGTGAGGCTAACGCAACGCCTTTGTTGACCCCGCCCGCCATGATCTCCAGGGAGTCAATCGTCGAGTAGGTAATATGCAGTGCATCGCCATGGGCCTCATGAGCCTGCGCTTCCAGCTGTTTCAGCGCCTCTGGGTCACCTAGATAAAGCACTTTGCCAACGCCATGAATGTCCATCTGATCAGGCGGCACAACCTCATAACCAAACCCGGTAGAGGCGTGAAGAGATAATAGATGCGGGGCTTCGGCATCAATATGCCAGCCGCTTTCACGGTAGAGGTTCAAACGCACCTGAGGCGGACGCGGGAGATTAATCAGCGTTTTTGCATGCTCAGGGTCGACATGGGTAGCGGCCAGTAAGGTGCCTTCCGGGTCGTGCACATAGGCGCCGTTGGTACTGATCAAGTGCGCTGGTATATCCAACTGATCGCGAAACACCTTCATATCGTGATAGTGGCGCCCCGAAGCAAGCGCGACATGGTGGCCTTGCTTCACCAGCGCCCGCAGCACTTCAACCGTGCTTTCGTGCAGGGTGTGGTCGCTTCCTAAAAGCGTGCCATCCAGGTCAGAAACAATCAGGCGGGGTGTCATAGTGCGCTCCATCGGCATGGGCATTTAGCTTAACCGATTCTTTTGAGCGCATGTAAGCCTTTGACGCGCCGTCACCCAAGCGAACATCCGGGCCGACTTCACTCGGCGGCAATTGGCGTGGCAAGCGGGAATCCGTATAGTGGCACCCTAACTCTCGCCAACTGATTGAGCTCATGCTTCAGAATAACGCCATGCTTGCCCAGCTCAAGCAACAGATTCGTCAAACCACCCCCCGTGCTGAAGGGGTGATCAAAGCCACCGACAAAGGTTTCGGTTTTCTCGAAACCGACGACGGTGAATCCTATTTCGTGCCGCCACCCGCCATGAAGCAAGTGCTGCACGGTGACCGTGTGGAAGCGGTTATCCACGAGAACGGTGACAAAAAATCCGTTGAACCCGAAAAGCTGATTGAAGCTGGGCTGGATCGGTTTGTGGCCCGCGTGCAGAAGCGCGAAGGCCGCCTGGCCGTGGTTCCCGACCATCCGTCGATTAAAAATGTTATCAAGGCGCGGATTAAGAACAACCTTGATGAAGAGAGCATTGCTGACGGCGATTGGGTCGTTGCCCGCTTGGTGCGTCATCCGCTAAAAGCCGATGACCGCGCTTTCTTTGCCCAGATTGATGAGCTGGTCGCCAAAAGCGATGACCCGGCAGTGCCGTGGCGCGTCACACTTGCCCGTCATGCGCTGGAGCAAGAGTGCCCCGATGCGGGTACCGATTGGCCGCTGATGGATGAAGGCCTGACTCGCGAAGACTTAACCGCAACGCCCTTCTTTACCATCGATGGTGAGAAGACCCGCGATATGGACGATGCGCTGCACATCGCACCTCGCGCTGAAGGCGGCTGGCAGTTGAGTGTCGCGATTGCCGACCCCACCGCTTATGTGGAAGAGGGCCATGCGGCTGACTTAGAAGCCCGCACCCGCGCTTTTACCGTTTACCTACCCGGTCAAAACGTCACTATGCTGCCAGAGCAGCTAGCGGATGACCTCTGCTCGCTGTGGGAAGATAAAGAGCGCCCCGCGCTGGCCTGCACGCTGGATATCAATGCCGACGGCAGCCTGGGCGAGTACCGCTTTTTTGCGGCGAACGTTAAGTCTCACGCCAAGCTCGTTTACGACAACGTCTCCGACTGGATCGAAGGCCAAGGCGATTGGGCCCCGGCGGATGATATTGCCGAGCAGCTCACCGCGCTGCGTGATTTGACCGAAGCGCGTACCGCTTGGCGCAACGAACACGCGCTGGTGTTTAAAGACCGCCCCGACTACGTGTTTGATCTCGATCCTGCTGGCAACGTATTGGCCGTGCGCACCGAAGAGCGCCGCATTGCCAACCGCATGATCGAAGAGTCGATGATTGTGGCTAACGCCTGCTGCGCGGACTTCCTGGCCCAGCATATCGGCCACGGTATCTTTAACGTGCACCGTGCCTTCGAACCCGAGAAAGCCGAGGCCGCTCAGGAATTCCTGGCAGGCCAGGAGATTGTGGTCGAACGCGAAGCGCTGACTGAGCTTGCCCGCTACACCGAGCTGAAGCGTGCACTGGAAAGTCGCGACGACGCTTGGCTGGATGCGCGCCTGCGCCGCTTCCAGGGCTTCACCATGATGTCCGCACAGCCCGGCCCGCACTTTGGCCTGGGCCTGGCCGCCTACGCGACCTGGACCTCGCCGATTCGTAAGTATGGCGATATGGTCAACCACCGCCTGATCAAGCGCGTGTTGAAAGGTGAGCAGGCGCCCGCCGAAGCTACCCAGCAGCTCACCGAGCAGTTGACGGAGCGTCGCCGCCTGAACCGTATGGCCGAGCGCGACGTGAAAGACTGGCTCTACGTGCGCTACCTAACGCCTGCCGCACAGAACCAGATTACGTTTGAGGCCGAAATCATGGCCATCAACCGTGGCGGTATGCGCGTTCGCCTGCTGGAAAATGGCGCGACTGCCTTTGTTCCAGCCCCTTTAATGCACAGTGACCGCAGCAAAGTGGTGATTGATGATAAAGAGGGACGTATCCAGATCGAAGGCGAAGAGCGCTACAAGCTTGGCGACCCGCTTCGCGTCATCTTGACCGAAGCCCGCGAAGAGACCCGCTCGCTGGTAGCCAAACCCGCTGCATAAAACGTATTGGCTTACTCGCAGTAACCAACAACGGCGCCCTAGGGCGCCGTTGTTGTTTCTATCGCTCTGGCAGTATTTTGAATAGCTTGTAGATTCACTTCCCAGAGGAATACGCAAACGCATTAGCTTATTAAAACGCTGCCTGTGTGGCTCTCGATGGTAAAGCCATGGCAGGCGTGCGTGCTGAGATCTGGTTCAGCTTCGCATCGTCAATTTGAAACGCCGCTACCAGCTCGCGAAGCCGCCCAGCTTGCTCTTCCAGAGAAAATGCTGCAGTCGTCGACTGTTGAACCAACGCACTATTTTGCTGAGTCGTTGAGTCCATTTCAGTGATCGCTGTATTAATCTGCTCGATACCACTACTTTGCTCGCGGGTAGCCGAGGACACCTCAGCCATCAGCAGGGCAAGACGTTGGATCATCGTTTCCGTTTCTCCTATAGTCGTTGCTCCTCGCTCCGCTTGATCAGAACACAGCTTTATTTTGTTGCGTGTATCATCCAGCATGCCGCGAATTTCGCTGGCTGACGCGGCACTGCGGCTTGCCAGCGAACGAACTTCGGTAGCCACTACCGCAAACCCACGGCCTTTCTCACCAGCACGCGCCGCTTCCACGGAGGCGTTCAGGGCCAGAATATTGGTTTGAAAGGCAATCGCATCGATGGCTTCGACGATCTTGTTCATACTGAGTGAGGCCGCCGTCACTTCACGCATCAACTCCACGCTGCGTGTCACTTCTTCACCGCCATTGTGCATCTGCTGTGACGAAGCATGGGCCAGCGTATCAGCCTCTTTGGTTGAATCGCTGTTCTGGCGAACCGTTGCCGTCATTTCTTCCATGCTAGAAGCCGTTTCCTGCAAGGCTGCGGCTTGCTGCTCAGTACGAGAGGCAAGCTCCTGACCGCCTTGGGTAATCTCATTGGCACCGTGCAAGACATTTTCGCTGGAATCACGTAGTGAGGCGACAAGCGACGTAAGCTCTTTGCTCATGTGAGCCATCGAGCTCAATAGCTGTGCTGTTTCATCACGCCCGGTAAATACAATATCGTGGCGTAAGTCTCCTTCTGCTACACGCTGGGCAACCTCAACGGCCCGCCGCAAAGGCAGTACGATGCTGCGCGTAATAGCAATGGCCAGCGCCAGCGCCATCAATAACGCCGCCCCCGCGAAGATACAAAGCTGCCAAATAGCTAAACGATACTCGGCATCTATTGCCTCATTAGCAACCTTTACTCCCGCGTCAGCCACTAGGCTAATTTCATCAGCCAATTCCTCAAGCTGGTAGATACTATCTTTATGCTCACCGAAAGCTAGATTGGCTTGAGAGGTTTCGGTAATAGCGCCCTGTTCAATTTGACGATAGACCGTCATAAACCCTTCTTCATACCCCTGGAGGGCGCTTTCAGCCTGCTGGTACAGCACATTGAGGCTATCTTTATCGGCAATTTGGCTTCCCGCTTGGAAGGCAGCCTGAATTTTCTCGATGGCCGCCACCCAACGCTGCTGATAGTCCACTACCCGCTCGGGACTGTTGATGTTGATAAAGATATCTTTTTCAAAGCGTCGCGCTTGCAGCGAAAGGCGCTGAATTTCCGCTGCATTGCTTGCTAGCGCTACATCCGTGTCCAAGGTTTTTTGGGCAGTATCCTTGGTAAAGGTGATACCTATAACTCCCGCTATTAAAGTGCCCAAAAGAAATAGCGATACCAGGCCAAAAGCCAGTGCGAGCCGTGTACCGATCTTGAACCGTGAAAGCATGGAAACTTCCTAATTAGTAAGAGAGGTGTGGTTATCGGCACAAAAAACATAAACTTTAGTTCTATATTGATACAAACTATTACTAATATATCTAACTAGCTTGTGCTGTTTTCAAGGACAAAAACTCATACAGCGCTAGGATTACTTATAGGCCGAATATAGCTTCTGCTCCTGATTTTTAGATCTAAGAGCCAGCCTGCTGATGCTGAAAGAAGAAACGCAGCATTTCCTTGGTGGCATCGGGGCCTTTCGGGTCGGTATAGCTGCCTTGGGTGCTACCCCCTGACCAGGCGTGGCCAGCTCCATGAATGCGCCACTGCTCCATGTGTGGTTCGCCCTTCGCATTCTGGTGTGTGGTACGCGTATAGGCATGGCCATTAGCCACCTTTCCCTGCACTACCTTCGCCCCCGCTTGGCGTGATGTGCTGTATTGGGCGGCCACGCGATCCGCATTGCTGGGGTGCACGGTAGTGTCACGATCCCCATGGAAGATAATCGCGGGCACTTCCGATGCCCAACCGGCCCCTTTCGCTTTACCACCGCCAAGAGGTCCTGTGCCACCCTGCATTGCGCCCAAGGCATCGGGAAGACTCTGAGCCACGCCGTGGGGTAGCCCGGAGTGCACGCCTACCGCCGCAAAGAGATCCGGGTAGGTCATCGCCAGGGTGGTCGCCATGGCGGCGCCTGCTGAAAGGCCTGCGACATAGACGCGGGAGCCATCAAGGCCATGGGTCTCAATGATCTGGCGCGTCATACCAGCAATAATCGCGGGTTCACCGCCCTCCCGCTGCTGGTCTTCGGCTTTAAACCAGTTCCAGCATTTCGAGCTATTGGCGGTCATCGGCTGAGCCGGATAGAGCACGCAACACAGCTGCTCTTCGGCCAGCCGGTTCATCTCGGTTCCGGCAGCGAAGTCATCAGGGTTCTGTGTGCAGCCATGCAGCATCACTACCAGCGGCAACGCCTGACCGGTATAACCGCTAGGGATGTACAGTTTGTAATCACGCGAGCCCACGTGGTTGGTAAACCGACCGGCAGTAAACGCCCCGGGCTGTGGTTCCTCGCTCCGTGCATGCTCAGGCGTTGCTTGCTCGGGTTGCGCCATGCCAGCACGAAACTTCATCCACTTGTCGCGCCACGCAGCAGGCACCTTAATATCGCCGGGCGTGAATGCGCCGGCTGGCGACTTAGTAGGCTCTGGCTTAGATTCAGTGGCTTCTTCGTCAATGACCTCGCAGGTCCCGTCGAAGATATTGCCTTCCTGGTAAGAGGTATTCGGCGTTTCAGCGCCGCTCGATTCAGGTGCGCTGCCCTGGAGAATAGCCATCGCCTCTTGCAGTTTTCCCGCACGGGTTAGCCGCGTCGCTTCTTCCATTCGCTTCGTCATCGTGGCATCGATCATTTTCAATATCCTTATTCAATGATTACTTAGTCAGTGTTTATTGAGTGAGCCTGAGCTCTTCAGTGGATGCGATCTGCCAGAGCAGCCTTAACCGCTTTACTGGCGTTCAAGGCGCCCAGAACCACGACGGATTCAATGGTGGCGAGGGCAAGCTCAGGCGTTACGTCGTCGGCAATGCTGGCCATACCCAGCACCTGGATCTGTAATTTCTCCCCGGCTGACTGCAGGGCCTCAAGATCTGCACGGCTGTAATGCTCAAGACCCAATACAAAAGCCTTACGGGTCACGGTTTCCTTAACGACCTCGGCATGGGTCAACAACTGGTTACGGATAGCGGTGCGAATCAGATCGGTCCGGTTGGAGTAAAAACCTTCCTGAACCAACAGATCGATCTGCCCCAGGTCGACCACCCCAAGGTTGATAGTGATTTTCTCACTGGCATCACCGCCCTTGCGGCGCATTTCATGCACGCTCATGTGTCGTTCCTCGTTGTGCTTAGTAGCCAGGGACTTTTAGCTGAGTCTTAAAACATCTAGACAGACCTTAAAGACATCCAAATGGATTCCATATACCATCTATATGGATGGTATATTAGTCCAACTCTGCTAAGAGTCAACTAATAAGCAAAAGAGAACGGCACATAAATCCCAAGGAGGTGGCCAGAATAGAACTGAAGGAAGGAGGCGTTGAAAAGGATTTACAGGAAATAAAAGCCTCGGCTCAACTGTCGCTGAACTGACTTATTTCTCCTTTATGGTGAAACGATGACAATCTTTATGGTTGGAGGTTAGCTTGCACATTGCCGATGTGACGATGTTCCATGCACCCGCCAGCGGCGGTGTGCGTACCTATTTACAGGCCAAACACCGTGTTTTTTCGCGTATCCCCCAACTGCGCACCAGCCTGCTGGTGCCGGGGGCGGAGCGCGATAGTTTGGGCGATCACCACACCTTACCAGCGCTACACTTGCCTTTAGGCCAGGGCTATCGTTTTCCATTACGCTCCTCCCCCTGGCGGGATGCCCTGGTTGATCTAAAGCCTGACCTCATCGAGGCTGGCGACCCGTACGTAACGGCATGGGCGGCGTTAGCCGCGGGGCAGC
>TARA_R110000824_G_scaffold27426_10_pt1 | contig 35576 bp, 49 predicted proteins | sample TARA_R110000824 | Tara Oceans TARA_R110000824 (sample SAMEA4397747) | marine metagenome | biome: Polar Biome; feature: [MES] marine water layer (ENVO:01000295) within the mesopelagic zone...; material: water (ENVO:00002006), including particulate matter (ENVO:01000060) such...
CTTATACTTTATTCTAATCTTATTAAGATTGTTCACTATTTGTTTTGTATTGAGCCCTGTGATTTCTCTTATATACAGATAAATAGCTTTTTTATTAAAAATTTCTATTTCATCGATAGAATCAAAAAGTATTTTTATTGCATCAAGTACTTTTTTCTCGTTATCCTTTAACTTTAATTTTTCCCAGTTGTTAATCTCAGAGAATAAGTGTTGCCAGAACTCAAAGTTATTTCTATCTTTTTCGTAAGGATTAACGGTCGATAGATGTTTTTGTATTATTTCTCCGGAGACCTCATCAAACTGAGCCTCTCTTTTGAGATCCTTACTAGTCTTCTTTACCTTGTGGATAAACCAATTTTTAGTAATGACACTGAAATAAGAGAATGCTTTAGAATTTTTACTTGGATCGAACTTATCTAGAATAGTAGTAAGCCAAATCTTGCAGTCATCTTTCAGAACATCAACATTCGGGAGAGTGGTAAATTTATAAGTATAAACTATTTTATCTACCATTTCGCCGAAAGCAGGCTCTATATAATTTACATACAGTTCAGTTCGAATCTTATTATCCTCAGTAAGAGTATAATTTATAATTGCTTCTTCGTGAACTTTAGTAAAATATCTATTCTTTGCTTTCTTCTCTGTCTTCTTCTCTGTTTTCTTCTTCATCGTCTTCATCGTCTTCTACTATTTCATAATTCAAATCGTTATTAAAAGAATATGACTCAATTTCATTTTCTACTGTTGCAATATGCTCAATCAAAGATTGTATTACTGGTTCTCCATAAAACATTTCTAACTCATGAATGGATTCTAAGTGGTCCCCTAAACCGCGTATAGAATCCAACATACCATCAACCTCTTCATTGATTTCATTGTATCTGTTAATAAGCTTATAAATATACCAAACTGCTGCTAAATTAAAAATTATAGAAATGTATAATGAAAAGTATACAGACCCCAGTACAGCCATTAATAGAGCGGCATTTAAAACCAAAGATAATATAATAATATATATCATACTTTATATCCCTCAGAAGAAAGTCTTTCCTTCTCCCTGTTTAAATCTTCTTTGAACTCTTCTATCTTTTCTTTTACCAAAGCTCCAGCTTTAGACTCCTGATGCTGTTCTTGAGAGAGCATAAAATGAGATGGTACCCTGACAAGAGTATTTTTCTGTACGCAGTTATCACAGTCAGATAGCGTATCTTTTATAGAGTGCATAACTTTAATAGTGGATTTACACTCTTTACAATTATAATAATAGATAGGCAATTTTATATCCTACCATGATCGTCTTCTACTCTCACAATATCTTCTAATTCTGGAGTTGATACTTCAATTAGAATCACATCCTCCGTCGATGCAGTAAATCTATGCATAGACCCGGGAGGGATATGATAAACTGAACCAGGAGGTAAGTCAAACCGGTCCTTATCCGTAAGGAGGGTTAGTATACCTTCTAAAACATAGATTGTTTCTTCTTTTATCTCGTGATATTGAAGAGACAGTCTGGAGCCTTTTCTGATATGAAGAAGCTTCCCAACATATTTGTCAGTATGGGCCCAAATTTCTTCATATCCCCAAGGCTTAACTACCTTAATGATCTCAGACATTTTTGGCGCTTAATAATGCCACTAACTCTGTTTTCTTCATTCTACTATAGCCTTTGATATTTTTTTGTTTAGCTATAGCCTTCAAATCGGTAGCTCTCATAGAGGAGAAATCAACTTGTGATGATCTTTCTTCTACTTGTTCCACTCCGAATTTAACTAACGGTGGATTGAGTACAAATAGTTGACCATTGACCTCTTTAAATTTTAGTTCTAATAGCATAGGAATTATGTCTGTCTGCTCTAGAATACTTTTTTGAAGGCACATCATAAGTGCGCCCATTGCTTCGTTTGAAAGTTTTGTGTGTTGTAAATCCATTTTATTCTCCATTAAAAAATCTATCAGAATTTATATTTTTATCATCAATAAACAAATCATATACTGGTTTACCAAACTTAAGATCATGGTGTTTAACATTCCATTCTTTAAATTGTTTCTCGGTAACTTCTCTCCAGCTAATACCAGACCCAGTACCTCTTGCTGTCCAATAAATTATTGTATTACCATTATCATACAATTCATTAATTTTGTTAATGTTTTTTTCTATTGGTTTGGCTTTTGAGTAATCCCTGTTCTTTGGGGATATACAGATTGTTTCATCAATATCAACGTAGATGATCATATTATACCTTTATTAAAAAGTCTGCTACTGGTTTTTTGTCGCCAGGTAAGCTATCGTATTGTTCTTGCTTAATTTTAAATAAGCTGTCTTGTGTTCCGGGCCGGCCACCTTGAAGTTCTGGATGTATTACATAATTGAGAGTTAACATCGTTCTCTCTTTTCTTACAGGCTTTGTCCCTCTGTGAAAGGAAGTGGTAAAACCAGCTAACAAATCACCTTTCTTGGCAGTTAAATAAATTAGAGAATTTTCACCATATGTATTCTTTATTTCTGCTTCTGTCCATCGATGTTTATTCTCATGATTTAGTGGCATTTTATTCCAACTATCTTTTATAATAGTAAGGGGGCCATCTTCCACTTCATCAACATCGTTCAAGTACATAAAGAATTTAAAAAATTTAATACTGTTCTTGTCTCTGTGAAATAATTGCGTTGTTGCTGGAGGGAGATCGTTTAAAAAACTTCTTCTTAAATTAAAAGTTCCTATTGCGGGCATACATTGAAAATATTCTTTAGCAAAGCTAGTCAGTAAATCGCTGAATGCTGTCTCCTGAACCTCATCGTTAACTAGAAAAGGATCCGACACTGTAGCATAGTGAGCGTCCATGGACTTTAAATCTGTATTATTCTTTATACAAAAATCTACTTTGTCTTTTATTAAGTCTAAGGTATCATGGGAAATAACCTGGGGCCACTTAGTAAAACCGTTTTTCTTAAGTTCTTCTACTTTCTCGTCGTGTTCACCGGTAAGTTCTACAGGATATCTTTCTTTCCTTTCTAAGAGTGCCTTGTTATAATATTCTACACCAGAGGTGCCACCGTTGTAAAAACCAGCATTGTTTGGAAATAACCATTGGCTATCCACTTTTGTTCTCCATAATCGCTAACAAGGCCGGTGTTTGAACACCTTCTTGTATTTTCAATATATTAAAATATTTCGAAGCCAAAAGCTCAAAAGACTCTCTAGAAAAATAATGTGTATGGCCATCGTAAACGTTTATCGTTGGGTCGACCAGTTTTCTTTTTCTGCCTTCGTTATTCAATGCTTGTAGCAGCGGAACCTCTATAACACAGTACTTTTTTGTTAATTGTGAAGTCTTTTCTAAGAATTGCTCGATCTCCTCGACATGTTCTAGCACATGCCAAGCGAAAACGATATCAAACTGTTTATCAAAGTTAATCTCTAGAAAATCTTCATCACTTGTAGCATAGCCTAGCCTTCGGCACTCTGCAATTAAAGAGGGATCCAATTCTGTGCATTCAACGTCTTTCACTTCCGGAGCTATGGTTTTAGCAAACGTTCCCGCGCCGGCGCCAATATCCAAACACGAATAGCTTTGATCTAAATATTCTTTTATCAGGCTCAAACGTCCTTCGCAAATATCTTTTCTTTTTTTGTGAAACACTTCTTTTACGTTACCATCTGGATCTATTTCACTAGCGTCTCTTCTTTCAATAGTTCTATATTGTTCTCGGTGGTACAGAACACTATCGCCTGGATACATTCTATGTATGTGTCCGCAATTAGGACACCTTAGTGTATTCTTATAAACTGATTTATATTCGTTATTACAACAGTGACAATTCATTTTATTTCTCTATGGCTCCGAAATGGGCCGGGTCTTTAAAAACATCTTCATAATAGTTTGTACCTGTGTGTTGTTCGGAAATATATGGTCTAATTTTACGATCAATCGGCTTGACCATAAAAGTAATTACACTTCTTTCTTTTTTGTCGCACAAAGTTGCTCTGTGAATTATATTATTATCAAATATAATAACAGTTCCTGCTGGACCAGTCAAGTTCTTTGGAATATAACCTAGGCCTCGGAAATGATCAATCTGAGAGTCTGAGTATCTCGTCTGTGGATTAAAGTCAGTCCAATCCTTATGGTCTACCCTGGTCGTTTGTACTTTGGATCCAGAACCTTGCTTATCTAATATTTGAAACGGTCCAGAAGTTTCGTCGACATCTTCTAAATAGACCATAATCTTGATAACCTCTTCTGGGTGATTGTCAATATGCCATAGCAGTGATCCAACAGATTTTGAATCATACATTCCTGACCTTGTTTTGTATACATACGCTGCCATGGCGTAGAGATTGCAGTTAAATATAGTTTTTTCTACATATGGTATTAAAATATTTGCTAATTTTTCTATATTCGGTATTTCCCAAGGCTTTTTATATCTAGAAAGCGGCTGTTCTTTAGGATCTTGATGCGGAATATTATAAATGTTAGCCTCGTCGAGGTATTTTTCTTTCAAAAAAGAAGAAATATCGGCCACTAAGTGCGAATATTCTTCTCCAAATTGGGCTATATCCGGCATTTCGTATGTAAATTCATATAAGTTTTTGTCCACTTTTAGGTCATTTTTATATGATTTCTTGCATATTTCGTAATATTCTTTGTATGTGAGCATTTTATGAGTTATTCTCTTTAAATTCTATTAGATCTCTATAGTTCATGGGTTCGGTAATTGCACCTAAGCCCATCAAATTACCATAGAGCTGAGTTCTTTGAAATTTTGTATGATCATATATCATCTTTACAGCATGTAACGTATCCGTTGAGGGTTTAAACAAAACTATTGAATTATTTTTATTAGTTATAACTTTAGTCTCACACCAATCCCATGGTATCCAAGTTGTATTTTTTTCATGATTGTTTTTCCAATAATCTTTTATGAACTCCCACTCTGACTTAAACCTTAGTAAGTTGGTGTGAATTGATTCATCGTCGATACTGCTGTCTTTATTAATATTTAAAAGATAAGTTAACTGCTTTTCTCTGACGTCTGGATGGGGGCTAATTTCATAGTGTGAAAGATTTTTTTGTATTGCTGTTATAATTCGAGTTTCTTTCTCAATTTTAAATTTTTCTTCTAAAGTTTCTTTGAATTCTTTCCCATTCAAATAATTTGTTAGTTCCTGTATAAGCTCATTCTCTATTTTTTCGAGTCTAAAAGTTACTCCATAACTTTCTATTGGTGTTCCTTTTCTGCCGTGCGGGAAACTATCGTTATTATAGTGATTTAAATACTCTACCAAATCTGTTGTACATCCAGGAAAATTTTGTACTTTATAGTTTTTACTATGAAGAACGTCTATTAAATCTTCTGTAGTTTCAGAATCGTCAAAATGAATTTGCTTATCAGATAATATTATATCCAAATGCTCTTTTTTTAAAAAGTCTTCAATTAAAATATGTTTAAACGGGTTTTTTCTAAACTCAGCATTTTTAATTTTTTCGGATATGTAAGAAAATTCATTCATTGATTGTTACCTAATTCTGTAAAATGTTTTTTATTTTTTCGCAATAGTTTCCAAAACTTTTTTCATAAACCTGCATATTACGATTTCTAATTTCATACCATTCAGACAAATATTGCTCGTCGTTTTTTAGTCTATCAGCTTTCTCTAATAATTTTTTGTCCCAGTCAGATTCTCTGATATCGACATTGTAGTTTTGAAATTCATTATTATTAGAAAAATCTAAAACTTTATCTTGAGTAGAAAAATATATAGCAGGCACATTCAGGCCTACAGAGCATAATTGGCCATGGCCTCTCATAACTATACCATAATCAAAATTGAAATAATGATTAAATATCTCCATAAAGTTTTCATATTTAATAATTTCCTTAAACCTCTCCTCTGTCCAACAAAAAGCGTCTATGGGTATTCCTGGAAATTTATAATCTTTTGGAGTGTGAGGGATTATTTTTAGATTAAGTTTCTCTACAACATTTGATAGTTTTTTAATATTCTCAGGAAACAAACTTCTACCAGCTACAATATCAGTGCCTGTATTCCAAGCAGGTTGAAAAAAGCCTGCGCTTATATTGGTTTTTCTTTTTGTTTCAAAACCAAAAATCAAACCAGGATCCGGCACTTCTAAGGAATTCATATTTAAATAATTTTTAACTAAATTCTGTGAGCCGTCATTTCTAACCGAAAACATGTTGCATGCTTCAATAAAACGTTTCGTATTATATAATCCAAGTTGAGACACCCTATCTCTGTTTCGAAAAGTATTGAGGCCCACTCCAAAAGCGACAATGGGTATATCTACCAATTTTAGTATTTCATCATTGAATGGTAGTTTCCAACCTGTTTCAAACTTATGTTCAAATTCAATTAGGCCACCTCCGCCTACTAATAATAAATCGTTAGTGTTAGAAATATTTTTAAAAAGACTTTTACATCTTTCTATATTGTTTCTAAATTCGTGTATAGGAATTATATTAATTGAAGTCCATTGAATTTTATCTTCAATTATAGTTTCCAAACGAGTCCTAATATTATACGATGCAATATTGTCGCCGGCATTAATATTATATGAAGCTAAATGTGCGACTCTGATCACTTGAATATCAGTCCTCTATGTGATGGATCTGTGAACATATCTTTATTCTGAAAAGTGCCGGTATACTCTTTATTTAAATAAGGCACTAATTTTTCAGTAGACGGTTTAATCATAAAATTAATTACATCTCTGTCATTTTCTTTTGCTATATTGGCCCTATGGACTACATTTTCGTTGAAAACTATTATAGTGCCCTTGGGGCCGCATACCTTTTTAGGTTCATAACCTTGTTCTTCTAAATCTTCTATTTGTTTCTCTGTAAACCTACTGTTGTTGGGCGCTGCTCTCCAATTATTCCAAGAGGTTCTATATGATTTATGTTTCGCTCCTAGGCCAGTATCCGAGTGAACCATCATTTCTAAAGGCCCGTCATTTTCTCCAACATCAGTCAAATATATCATACACTTCATATATTCGTAAGGGTGATTATCATAATGCCAAAGCCAAGACATTCTTGGTTGAACTTTTGTTACTGGACTACGATACACATATATATTCTGAACTTGCATGTAAGAACCATACAAATTTTTCTCTATTTGAGGAGCAATTATAGACACTATATTTTCAATATCGGGGACGTCAATGATATCTTTACACATTCTAACAATGTCATCTTCTTTCTTCAACCCATCAGGTCCCGGCGGCCAGTAACATCTATCATTATCTGATAATCTTTCTGAATATATACCGGCAACTTTATCTACCAATTTGTAAAAATCATCTGTGATATTCTCTATTATTTCGCTCTTTTGACCGGGTAAAGTTATTTCATGAGTAAATTCATACACATCTTTTTTTGGGTTAGAGCTTGGATATAATAATTTTGCGTCGTTATAATATTCCGCATAAGTTTTAAACATTTAGTTTTAATCCTTTTTTAGTCTTTTTACCATGCCCATCGCGGCGTGTCCCGGGAGTTGCAAGACCTCCAGCGGAATCCCGGAGGGCTGGCGCTTCTTTATGTTTTTTTTCTTTAATGTTTTATTTAGGCTGCAAATTTTACGTTTGATTTCTTCGTACTTTTCTTTGATTTCTTCATGATTTTCTTCCCATACTTTATAGTTTCCTCTCCCGATCCCGCCGGCGCGGCGGGGGTCGTCGCTTTTAAATTTGTACGGTCCATAGAGTGCGCGCATTAATCTTGTATTTTTTTCATAATTTATTTGTCTTATACCCCTTTTACCTTCAGGCGCCTTGGGATCAACAGTAGTATCAAATGTTACCGTTCCTCTATCTTCATCATCAAGCTTAACTGGAATATCCACTAGGCCGACTTGGTAACCTTCTAGCCACGCTCTATAGCAAATCTCTGACTCAAACAAAATACCGGGTTCTCCAGCCGCAGAACACCTATGATCCCAGCCGCCTAGTTTTAAAAAGACATCTTTTCTTATGAAATATGGTCCAATATTAATATTTTCAATAAACATAAAATCTTCTCCAATCTCAGGTTCTGTAAACGGTATATTTCTAGAATTTAAGCCATAAGTTTCTTTAAAAGATATATCACGTCCGCGCGCCCCGCCTAAAATAGCTAACTTTGGATATTTTTTAAACAAAAAATTAGCAGTTTTTAACCACTCATCATCATCAGGCAAAACATCGTCGTCTTGTAATAGGCAAATAATTTTTGCTTCAGACATATGTATGGCTTTTTCATATGCTCTTAATTCGTGGATATCATTACTTCGCAGTATATAATGATTTTTATGCTCTATTAAATCAACCCATTTTTCCATCGAACCATCTATTGATCCGTCTTCGCATATTATTACTTCATCAAAAGAAGAATTGCTTAATTTTTCATATAAAGCTTCTACGTTATACTCATGATTGAATGACAATAAGACTGCGCACATTTTAGGATTTTCATTATACTTAGATTTTTTATTCAAATATATTTTGTTCTTTTTTATTTTTTTAATTATTTCGTCTGAGTGTTGCGTCATTTATTCTTTATCTCCTTCAAAATTAACACTAAAGTATCTTTTGCACACGAATCTTCCTCGCTTGCAATTAATCTATCCTCCACTATTTGCTTAGCTTTTTTTACACTTATTTTTGACCAATCTCCGTGATCATAATTACCCCCAAAAAGACGCAAATCGTCGCAAACTATTATGGCCTGATTTTGAAAATGATCATGAATAATTTGTAGTTCTTCATATAAAGGCACATCTTTTTCTTTACCAGATCTCCCAGTTTTAACACCATTCCAATCTGCAGAATAGTGACCATCTAAGTAAAACATTGCCGGCTTATCTACTATTTTACAAACTTCTTTTAGCTTTTCCTGAGAACTTCCTAATATAAAATTTATTTTATTACTGGCATCGCTGTACGGATTCTCAAGGCTGTTGACAAAATTTACAGAATTATTATGAATATCTTCAACAATCTCTATTGTATATAATTGTTCAAAATGTGGAGACATATGAAAAATAGTAGGTATTCTTAACTCTCCTGTTTTTGGTATTTTTACGGGCTGATATGTGCCCGTTTCTATAAACACTCTAGGCCATTTTAAATTGTAATTATGCAATAAATTATCAATGACACTCTTATCTAAATTTCCGCCCATTTACTTTTTCATCTCCACCTGTTGTCTAATCCACTCATATGTTTTTTGCATTCCAATAACAAGAGGCTGAGAGTAATCCCATCCTAGTCTTTCTCTAATAAGAGAATTATCGGAATTTCTACCCATAACGCCGATGGGGCACCTAAAGCCATATTTATCTTCGAATTCTTTGCCCTCTATATTATAAATTGTTAGTGATTTACCAGAGACAGATGCTGCCATTTGTGCGAAATCGTTAATAGATATCATCTCTTCAGACCCTATGTTTACGGGACCTGTAAATTCCGAGTCCATCAATCTCCTTGTTGCTTCGATGCATTCGTCAATATACAAAAATGATCTTGTTTGTTTGCCGTCGCCCCAAACTTCAATTTGACCATCGTTGTTGGCTTCGATCGCTTTCCTACACAGTGCTGCGGGGACCTTCTCACGGCCCCCAGTCCATGTGCCTTCGGGGCCAAATATATTATGATATCTAGCAATTCTTACATTTAGATTATGGTTTCTTGCAAAAGCAAAATAAAGCCTCTCGCTAAACAGCTTTTCCCAACCATATTCCGAATCCGGATTGGCCGGATAAACAGTGTCTTCTCCACAAACCGGGTTATCAGGATCTAACTGATTATGCTCCGGGTATACACAAGCTGAAGACGAATAGAATATTTTCTTCACATTCGTGGAACACTGTTCTAAAATATTCAAATTAATCATGACAGAATTGTGCATGATATCTGCATCGTTTTTTCCCGTAAATACAAATCCGGCACCGCCCATGTCAGCGGCAAACTGATAAACCTCATCGATATCTTTTGTGACTTCCGAGCAAATAGTTTTGTTTCTCAGATCCCCATGAATAAATTCATCTGCCACTTCTGTAATATCAAAAAATTCATGATACTTTATGTCGATAGCTCTAACCCAGTGGCCTTCTTGTTTTAGTCTTTTTACCATGGCGCCGCCAATAAAACCTCCGGCCCCACAAACTAATATTTTTTTCATTTTAGTTTTTCCTTTATTTCAGTAGGTAGTGGATAACTGTCCGAAAACAACTCTGATAAAACATTGTGTTCGTGGTCTTCTCCTAAATTATAGAAATTGAAATTTAGATTTTTACTCAAATCTTCCATATACTCCCAAAATATAACCATTTGTTTTTCTTGCATAGAATCACCAAATTTATTATACCAATTTGGTATATTTTTATTACCGTCAAAAGCATGCAGTAAATTGCCGTTTGTTTCCACTTGAGAGCGGCCGTCTAGACCTACTATATATATGTTTTTAAAACCTGTTAAAGCTGCATATACTACTAGCCTAGGGCCAATTCCTAGCACCGAAGAATATCTTGTATGACAGAATCCTGTATTGTCTGGATACCTCTGATAAAATTTTGTAACTTCTTTGAATTTGTTTTTTTCTGTTACTGAGTTACCCCTCTCTAATTCAAATAAAGCTACTAAATCTTTTTGTTCAATATAAGATATAAATTCTTTTTCCTCACTAAAATCAAATAATCCAGCTACTATTATAGATAAATCAATTTTTTGTTGTTTTAATTTTTCACTTTTATAAAACTCGTTACAAGCCCAAATTTGATCATATTCTAGGTTTTCCCATTTTACATCATCAACAGAAGGGCCGCCACATATTATTAAAACAGACTTATCTTTATTATCTAAATTTCTTTTATGTTTAGAAAAAAACATTTCACTGTTCCAAGTATAATCTTGTAAATCTCCAAATTTATATTTTTGAACGATTTTCTTAGAAAACGGCACACTCCAAAATCCATCTTTAAGATAGCTATCTTTTGGTAAACAAAAATGGTGATCTTTTCCAGCTATAGTTTTACGATATTGGTACCTGCTAAAACAAATATTTTCATAAGCGTCTATCCAAATATTTCCGTCTTTTGAGTGAGGAAACTTTTTTATATAGTCAGCAATATCTTCTTTTTGTTGGTAGGTTAAATCTGCTAAATACTGATTATTTTGATAGGCAATAAAATAGCCTTTAGTTTCGAATCCTAATTTCATTTCTCATACAATTTTTCAAACATTTCAAATTGCCAAGGATAATCTATATCAAAACACTCCCGCTCTGACATCGTAAATAATTCGATATCTCCCGGGCTATGAAAATCCCCCATCCAAATACTCTGTCCAATTTTATCAAGCCTACCAGCGTATAGACAGTGTGCTGCTTCGTAAACCGGCTTAGCTAATTTTGTGTTCATTACTTCTTCTGTAAGGGGAGTCAAAAACTCTTTTTTATGATCCCAAAAATAATTCTTCTTTTCTATTACACCAAACATGCCGTCAGAATTGGTTTTACAATACGCTTCTACAAAATTATCTATAGTTCCGGGGGCTAGGAATGGAGCACAACCATTCACAAGTACACAATATTTAAAAGGAAGTTTATCCCACCATTCATACATTCCTGTCATCGGAGTACCTTCAGAATTTGCAGAAGCCTCAGACCTATTAAAAATATTAATTCCTATTTCGTTAGCAACATCTTTAAGCTCTTGTTCGTAAACAGAAACATAGATTTGCTCTTGTTCCACAGAATTAAGTTGTTTTAACTTTTTAAGGCAAATTTCAAATAAATTAGTATCATGAACTGGTTTTAACATTTTCCTAGGAGTTCTTTGTGAGCCCATTCTTGCCTGCACTAATACAACTATATCTTTAATATCTTTCATTTATAAAAGCTTATCATGTTTATACGGACTTAAAAGGTGCAGTGACTTACAAGTGCCGGCGCCGTGGTGTAAATGTCCGCTCCAGATTTCTGTTACCCAAGAATGAGATTGATCCTTAAGTTCATTTAATACTTTTTCAAATTGTATGTTTCCGTCTCCAACTTGTACACCTTCGCCGTCAATTCCTTTAGCATCAGATATATGCATATGGTTTACTAAGTGTTTAATTTTATTAGTATAATCTGCTAAATCTATACCAGAGTGATTACAATATAATCCAGCATGGCACATGTCAAAAGTCATACCTAAATTAAAGTGCTCGCAAAATCTTATCATGTCGTCTGCAGGCATGAAACCGTACTGGAACCATTGACCACCCAAGTACCATGGCCTAGGCGGCAGATTTTCGGGTAATACAGAGATATCAGAAGGATTGAACTTGAGACGTTTAAAGTTATCAATCGCCCTTTCTATCATTAATTCATTTGGCATTTCTCCAACAACGTGGTCCAACGACATTCCGCCTAGGTGCATTACTATTTTTGGCTTCTCTTTAGGAAACCTTCTTGCAATATCTAAGGTTTTATCAATACTCTTCTGTAGAATCTCTACCGACAAGTTAACTATATCTTGATCATCTGAGCACAGATCGACCAGTTTTCTATCTACAATCTCCGGAGCATGTACAATCAAGGAAGAATCTTTTGTACCTCCTTGGAAATCCACACTCAAATCAGTTTCCGAACAGTGGAACTCTATAACAGGAGTCTTAAGTACAGAGTATTCTTCAAAATCGTGAAATCTGCACTTTACACCCCATTGTTTCCAAAACGTAAACTTTGGCCAATCTTCTATTCTTCTTTCCTCTTCGAAATCTGTTTTTGAGATATAGTGATCTTCTTTGATATCTCTTTGCAAAGTCATACCATAATATGACTCGATCTCATGAACGTATATACCCTTGCCGGGTGAGCGAAAAACAACGTCTTCCGGCTGTAACACATGTCCTTTTTTAAGAGGAATTGCTGTAAAAGCAGATTTAGCAAATGACTCTTTTGCTAATGTTTCTGCTTGGTTAACTTCTTTTTTGGTTCCCAAAGCTAGTTGAATTTGTCTAATATTATCAACCATATTCTTAAAATCTTTTGGATACATGGAGGCCTTATGATCGGGTCCAGTAGCTTCTCTATTAAAAGTAATGTGTTTCTCTATGATTCTCGATCCAAAACCGATCGCTACATCTGGGATGAAAATACCTCTTTCATGACCAGAATATCCAACTATCGGGTGAATATTCTTTAAAGTTTCAAAGAATCCAAGGTTTAACGACTCATAAGGGCTCGGATATGTTGAATTAGCTAATAAAAACGCATATTTAATACCCTTTTCATCATAATATTTTGCACACTTCCTAATATCTTCTTCTTCCCACATTCCAGTAGATATTATTAAAGGTTTATTATATGATGCGCATTTATCGATTAAATTAAAATTGATCATATCTGCGGACGAAATTTTAAAAGCTGCTACATCCAATGATGCGACAAATTCTGCGGAGTCTTCATCGAATGGAGTAACTATTAAATCTACTTCCAGCTCGTCACACTTGTTTTTAATAACTCTATAATCTTCCTTACTCAATTCAACTTCTCTAAGTAAAGGAATTAAATAATCTAGACTCCACTCAGCACTGTTTGGGTCATCTAAGATCTTTTTAGAATAAATTTTTTCAAGATTTCTCTTTTGGAACTTGACAGCATCAACACCAGCGTATACGGAGGCTTCAATAAGTTTTATCGCCTCAGACAAAGAACCATTGTGGTTAACTCCTATTTCGCTGATTACATAAATATAAGAATTATTTTTATCTACAGAAAAGACTTGATCAATTGTTTTTCCCATTTTTAATCTCCCTCTCTACTAAATTAATATCATTTTTAACCATTTTCTCTACTAAACCAGTGAAATCAGTTTTAGGTTTCCATCCCAGAACCTTCTCTGCCTTTGAAGAGTCCCCACAAAGCACATCTACTTCTGCAGGTCTCATATATCTAGGATCCTGAACCACATAATCTTCCCACTCCTTAATCCCGACGGCGGCGAATGCAGATGATAAAAAATCTTTAATAGAGTGACTTTCTCCTGTTGCTATCACGTAATCATCTGGTGTATTATGCTGTAACATCATCCACATAGATTCCACATAATCTGGAGCGTAACCCCAGTCCCTTCTAGAATCTAGATTCCCAAGAGCTATATTGTTTTTCACTCCCAGATGAATTCTTGCTACTCCATCCGAGATCTTTCTAGTTACAAATTCGTGGCCTCGTCTTTCAGCCTCATGATTAAATAATATCCCACTACAATTAAACATCTTGTAAGATTCTCTATAATTTTTGCACATCCAGTGTCCATAAAGTTTAGAAACGCCATAAGGGCTTCTAGGATAAAACGGAGTCATTTCATCTGATTTTTCTTTCAAAGTTGTTCTATTTCCATCAAGTTGTAAATTAGTTGTGTTACCAAACATCTCAGATGAACTAGCTTGATAAAATCTAACTGGTTTACCGCATTCTCTGATAGCCTCCAGCATTCTTAAAACTCCTAGTCCAGTAACATTAGATGTCTGTTCTGGGATATTCCAAGAGGCGCCTACAAAAGATTGTGAACCTAGGTTATATATTTCACTAGGTTTAACTGCTCTGATAATCCTTAATAATGAATTTTGATCTGTTAAATCTCCAGAAACAAATTCAAAATCTGGCTCATTTTGTAAGTGGTCAGTGTTAGTTCTATTTTTTGTGGATGATCGGCGCTCCATTCCATATACCTTGTAATCCTTTTCTAACAAAAAATCAGATAAGTAACTTCCATCCATACCGTTGACACCAGTAATTATTGCTCGTTTTTTCATTTTTTCCTCTATTTTAGTAGGTTAATTGTTTTTTATTGCCAGTCACCAGAATCGGACCAGCCTTTATTTAATGGAAAATGTTTTTTAGATATCTCACTTGATACATTATATGGGTGTCCCTCTCCTAGGTTATACAAGTTAAAATTATATTTTTCTTTTAATTTAAGTATATAATCCCAGTACGCCACAAATTGTCGATCTTGGAATCTAGGTCCGTATGTTTTAAACCAATTCGGAGTTCCCTTACCGGCTTCAAAGGCATGAGAGGCGCTATCTTTTTTAAAACCGTCAATACCTACAAAATATATATCCTTAGCTCCTAAAAATATTGCATAGCAAATCATTCTTAGGGAAACTCCCGGGCTTCCTCTATACCGAGTATGAAAAAATGAGCACTTTTCCTTATTCATATCAACAAATTTCTTCATTTTAAAATACTCATTTTGAATGTCCCCCCTTTCTATTTCAAAGGCCACATTAGTTCCTTTATTCAAATAATAATTAACCTCTTTGTTGTTCACAAAATCAACATTAGGAGCCAAAGTTATTAAGTCTATATCAATCTCTTTAAATTTTTTGTCATTAAAAAAATTATTACAAGTCCATGTGAAATCTGTTTTGGCTTTTTCCCAATCAACGTCTTTAGTCGACGGACCACCTGAGATAATCAAAACACTTTTATCTTTGTATTTTTTTGTGAACTCCGTATTATTAAAAATAATTTCATTAGTACGAATAATTTCTTGTTTATCAAAAATATTATATTCTTGAATAATTTGGTCAACAAAATCATTTCCAAGTTCTGAGCCTAAAAAACTAGTACTACTATCACAAAAACTATGTTCTTTTCCACAATTTCTATCAACTCTAAATTGACTTCCACTAAATAATTTACCGTCAATTAAGTCAATCCAAATAGTATCATTCCTCCCTGACGGGAAGTGTTCAACATAAAGATTAAGATGTTCAATATATTTTTCTGATAATAATAAACCACTAGAATATATTGCTAAACAGTTATTCCATGTTTCACCTAAAAACATTATTATGCTCCGTATTGTGTAGTTCTTTCCCTTCTCCCAAATTGGTGTAGGTAACATCCTTATATATATCTTTTATATAGGACCAAAAATATTCATATTGTTTTATAAATAATTCTTCTGAAAACGAAGATGGCAGTGTTTTCTTCCCGGGCTCGAATGCATGCTCTCCCCTATAAATCGGCTTAAACCCATCTAATCCAGCGAATTTAACTTCTTTACAACCCAAAGCTGATGCGAATAATAACAAGCGGGGCCCTATACCCAATTTCCCATAGAAGTCTGTGTGCATGCAAAAGTATTTTTCATACTCATCAAATTCATACCCCCTCCACTTATCATGAATTTCAAAACCAATCAGTGGTTTAAACTCATCCAAATATGATTTTAATTCTGTATTTGATAAATCTACTTCAGCCATCATCATGGCTAAATCAATTTTCATATTTGCTAATTTATTATTTTTGAAAAAATGATTGCAGGACCAAATATAATCTCTGTCTATCTTAGAAAAGTCTAGTGTGCTTGTTGAGGGCCCGCCTCCTAGAACTAGCACTGTTGAATCTTTATAATTTTCAAATTCTGGTAAGTCACTATAAACAATATGTTTATTCATTACAACTCCAGTTGCAAATTTTTTAAAACTTAATCTACAGTCTCTTATAACCCAGTTGGGAAAGCTTTCAGTAGCTCTATGATGCTGGAAACAACTTCTCACTAGTTGCCTCGTAATTTAAGACGAACCTTCTTTTCACCATCAGTTACGGTCTTATGTCCGTCTCCTAGGGCAGTTTCTAGCTCTCTGACACCTTTTACAAGCTTAATCAACCCCTGGGGTTCTACAGAGGCTAAATGGTCTGAGCCCCACATTGTGCGGTCAAGTGTAATATGTCTTTCAAGGATAGTTGCTCCAAGATATACTGAAGCCACTGTTGTCCCAAGTCTAAATTCATGACCACTATACCCAACTTCACAATTGTATCTCTCTTTAAGAGTTTGGATACATTTTAGGTTTAACTCTTCCAAAGGGGCGGGATATGTGGAATTACAATGCAGCATAGCAAAATCTGCTTTTTCTGCTCTCAACAATTCTACTGCATGATCTATTTCTTCTAGACTACTCATTCCGACTGAAAAGATTATTTTCTTTCCTGTTTTCGCACATTCTCTTAATAATATATCGTTAGTCAACATTGCAGAGGGAATTTTTATCCATGGTAAACTATATTGTTTTAAAAATTTTAAACTGTCTAAATCCCACGGAGAGGCTGACCATTCAATTCCTTTCTCAACACAATAAGCATCAATTTCATCATACTCATCTTGTTCGAATTCTACTTTGTATTTATAATCAAGATAAGTCATCTCTCCCCACGGAGTATCTCTCATAACACCTTTCTGATGTTCTGGTACACAAACGTCAGGATTTCTTTTTTGAAATTTGACTGCATCACAACCAGATAGCGCTGCAATGTCAATTAGTTTTTTAGCAGTTTCTAGACTACCATTATGGTTGATACCTATTTCGGCAATAATATATGTTTTCATCTTTTCTTCTCCAAAACTATAAAGTGTGTTCCCGCTCCCATAACTTTCGTACTTAATTCTTCCGGGTATAACACTATCCACTCATCATTTCCGGCGAGGGCTACTATTTTTTCGAAGGCATCGTCTGTACATTGAAATATGTCAACCAAGTTTCCGTCCACGCCGCCGTTTCTGGCTTCATTTGGGTTCTTGGGAATGTAACCAGCCCCTCTTTGTAGAAAAATCTTTCCGCCGGGAGATATACATCTCATCCAAGTATCTAGGCAACTTATAGGATCATAAGAATGATCTAGAGAATTACTAAATATGAAAGACACACTGTTTAGCCATTCCTCTTTTGCCTCGTGGAAATCCCACTGTATAGTATCTGGAAATTGTTCCGCCGTGTGAGAAATTTCCGTTCCAATAACAGGGATGTTTAATGCTGATTTAAAATCTTTTTGTTCAGAGCCTCTACGAGTACCATGACATATTCCAAATGTTAGATTTGGAATATGCTTTTTAATATAGTCTGAAATATTAAAAAGCCTCCATATCGATGGACCTTCACATTCAAGTTTTCTTACATTAGCTTTTGTTTGAGCTTCAACATACGAATTATAATTAAATTTTTCATTTTCACCTAAATGTTCATTAATATGTAAATTAATTTTTTTAGGATCTATATCCGCGTATCTATTTTTTATGCTATCCACTTAAACTCTCACTCTTGGAATTTCTTTGTGAAGGGCACTTTTATGAGAAGAGATCTCTAGCTCAACACCTTTCTCGTTCAACCAATTATACAGTGGCTCCGATGCTTTGCAAGTTATTGAGATTTCCCAAGGAAGCACGTCTCCCTTGCTGGACATTTTTTGGTTTTCATCATAGAAATGTTTATAATGCTTTTCATTTTTAGGATCTATGTTTGATAAGTCCCAACCTAATACTATAATCTTCTTAACTCCCAGATGTAGGGCCATATATATAACGGTCTCATACATAATACCAGGGCCACAAGGGCGTTCACTGTTATTAGACATTATATATTTATCAAATTCATTTGTCAAACACAAAAATTCATTATTAATCTCTGTTCGAATTGGAATCTTAAAAAATAAATCTTGTTTTTGAAATTTGTGCCAACGAGTTCCTAACGGATAATTGCTACTGGCCACTATAATTGGTTCGTTTTCTGAATATTTATAATGTTCGGGTATAAAATGATTATCAGGCACGGGCAGGTTAGCACAATTAAAGAAGTGGAAGTCGGATAAGCCCTCAACATAATCGTTTGTTTGTTTAATTGAAAATACTAACTTATCTTTTAATTTTTCTTTTAAATATTCTGGTTTATATTCCTTTAAAGATGGCCCGCAGTTAAGGATATAACAAGTTTCTCCCTCATATGCATTCTCTAAAATATCTAATTTATCTTCTAGAGACTCAATTTTATTAATTTTAGATTTTAATTCTTTCGTCTTTTGCTTAATTGGTACTAATTCTTGTGCTTTTTTGCCATTTTCAAGTTCTTTTACAGCATCAAAAAATATTTTTCCGACACTGTAAGCATCATATCCAGAGTCTAAAACGTGATTTTTACCAGCCTTTCCCATATTTTGTAGTTTTTTCGGGTTTGATTTCCACATTTCATAAGCTTTTCTAAGTTGCTTGCTGCCATCAGAAATACTTGTCTCGTACCATTTGGATTTACAGTCATATGGTACTATATTAAAAATACAAGTGTCCCAGCGGCCGTCTACAAAAAAAGCACAATCGTCGCTTATATAATCAACGTGGCCGCCTTCCTTTGGTACAACTACGGGATTTTCATGCATGATAGCTTCTGCTATTGGGAGACCAAAACCTTCGCCTCTGGTAAATAGCGCGAATATATCAGCCTTTTCTTGTAACCATGAAATGTTTTTATTTGGTAAAAATCCAGGAATCAATATTATATTATTTGATTTAGGTTTTTTATTCATAGGAAGCAATATAGAATCTCTTTGATCCTTTATTTCTTGTTGAATCGCTTCTGTGTTGTGAGTACCGCTACTGTATGTTTTTAATATTAATAGAGCATCATCAACGCCGTCAAATTCAGATATAAAGGATTGTAATAATCTATCAAAGCCCTTTCTTTTAGTCCATTGACTTATTGATAAAATAATAAATTTATTATCTAAATCAATTGGAAGCCTCAGCGGCGCCGGATCACTCGATAGCGATTCTATTAGGTGAGGTACAGTTTTACAAAGTAATCCGGTATTCTTTGAAAACACTTCAGTGTTCCACTCGCATGGAGTAATAATCATATCTGGCTTAAAATAATTGTAATCAATAATCCATTCCGGCGGTAGAGAGTCGACTTCCCACGCGGTTAAATTAACGTTGTATTTGGCATTTTTAATAAGCTCCAATAAAGAGGGCCCACAATTTGGAGAAGGTTGGAATCTATCGTCAGCAAACGTAATAAGAGGAGGGGGCATATGCCAGACTAAAGTATAATCTTGAGACATAGTTTTTTTTATGTCTTCGTTATCCAAGAATTCATATTTAGTTATTAAAGATAACTCTTCTTCTGTTAATTTATCAGACTGTTTTATAATACTAGAGTATATTCTAAGACTTAAATCAGAAGAATTCTTTGATATGTAAGCATCTAGAGATTTTAAATATCCCCTAGCTGCCACTCCATACCCAGCAGAATCCCTAAACTGCCCACAATACACTATATTCATCTAGAGAACCACTACTTCATTTAAGGCTTGTTCATCATTGGATGACTCCAAAATACAATCTACAAATTCTTTATATTTCTTTTCTTCGGTAAATTCTTCTTGAATCCAAGCTTGAAGTTTTTTTGCCTGAGAATTAAATCTTCCTAAGTCTTTATATATTTCTCTAAGCTTGGCTTTATAAGATCCGCGTTCCGGGTAACACCACATAGAATCTTCTTCCAATACTCCTTTCCACCTAGCTTCTTGAGAAATGGGGCGAAGCTCATAATTAACTTTTGCGAACATTGCCTTACTTTTTGTTTTACCATTTTTAGATTTAACGGGCATATGTAAATAATCGCATTGGCCGCTCCAATCCGGAGCTAGAACGGGGAGACCATTATATGCTGCCTCAAAAATTGGAAGACCGAAACCTTCTCCGTGAGTTAAAGTAACATATGATTTTATAGATGGATGGCAATATAATCCGGCCAATTCTTCATCAGTCATATCTCCATGCAATAAATATATCTTACATTTACGATCGGAGTGTTCTTCTAAAATTTGTTTCATTCTTTGTTTTGTTATATTTCGATCTAAAACACAATTTTTAGAAGTGTTAGCTTTGACAACTAGGCCTACGTTTTCCTCTTTAAACTCGTCAACAAACCATTGGACAGTTTTCATCAAGTTCTTTCTAGGGCCCCATTGTGCCACGGTTAGAAAATTAAAGTCAGTCTCTAAGTTAAGATCTAATTCTGCCGGCTCGTAATTCCTTACTGGATAATTAACAGAAGTTATTTCTGTAGGTGTTGCACCTTGAACGGGATTTAGAGTGCTTACGTCTTCCGCTACTACATTATTGTTTCCATCCCTAGCGGTGAGCTTTGTGTTTTCATACGTATCTTTGGAGTGATTTGATACAACGATGATATGATCCATCATCCATGCTTTTTCAACCCATTGTGGCGCCACCTTAGTGGTTTCAATTCCCGCTGTATATCCAATATTAATTGGAGCTATTTTCTCAAATTCATTAGGAATTGTTACTTGTAGAGAAACATCGTATTGTCCGCCGGATTGATGATACAAAATAGTCTTTTTTAACAAGCTATCTATCCAGCGTCGTTCTTCACTGTTATCTGTTAAAAATCCTGTGGTGCCCCACTTAATATTAACTAAAAATATTTCAAACAAATCTTCTCTTGAAAGAAGAGAACGCAAAGCAAACCTTGTTTGTTCGCCGTACCCCGATCTTGATAGGGCTGGGCCCTTTACTAAGATAGTTTTTTTCATTTTAAACCTCCGACAGTTCCCAAGACTTATATTTCTTTCTTGTATCCCAAGACCCAAACTCTTCATGAACTTCTAGCATAAAATTAATCCAATTATTTTTAAAGTCTCCAAAACTAAAGTCTCTATCAACATACTCTCGCCCTTTCTTTCCCAACACTTCTCTTTCTTCTTTTGGCATATTATACATTTTTTTAAGAGCATTAATAAAATCCTCTTTATTCACTCGATCTTCAAAAATCCACGGGACGCCTTGTGAACCAATAACTGCTTTTGAGGATGGTTCAATTCCAACACCAAACCACTCTTCGCCGTCTGTGACCTGAAATTGTAGGCCACCAGTCATAGTTACAATTATTGGAGTTTCACATGAAAGAGATTCGAGTGTTGCTAATCCAAACCCCTCGGCATCTGATATATTAATAGTACAGTCAGCTACATTATATAAATAAGATAAGACTTTAGAAGGTACTTTATCGGCGGATATAATTACTTGTCCACTATTAAGCTCTAAGTGATTTGATATAGCTTCTAGATCCTGGCCATGAGCATCTTTTGGATCTGTGTGCATTATTAATGATGCTTTGTCATGGCCAATCTCATCTAAAAATTCTTTGAACCACCATAATACACTTCCACTCATCTTTCGTCTTGCGTTTCTGTTGTTCCAGAAGAAAATAAATTTTTCTTCATCTTCCCAATTACATATTTTTTGTAAATTATTCTTTTTAAACCCCAGGATTTCTTCAGGAGAAATCTTCGCAAAAGTTTCGTCTACGGCATGTGGTATATATTTGCACTTTACTTCGGGAGCTACTGTTCTTACGATATCGTCTGTAAGTTTTGATATGCTAGCAATTGCATCATTTGATGTGTAATAGGGTTTATTAAAATGAGGATATGGATAATTATCCCAAACGTGATAATACACTATTGGGAGAAACTGTCTAATTTCATTTTCAATTTCCCACAGCCAACCCCAAAATCTTGGATCCGTCATTATCCACATAATATCTGGCTTTTCTTGATGAATAATAGAGCGAATCATATCCTGAGTGCCATATCCATCAACTGGATGGATTACTAAATCATCTCCAAATTCTTCTGTTCTTACGGGATTGTAATTTTGATGTTTAACTGCGCCCCCTAAACAAATAAAACTAAATTTTCCTGTATGTAGAAGTGATTCTACAACATATCTAGTTTGAGTACCTACTCCAGAAGGAGACATTGGATGGTCACTCAATACTAGAACTTTAATCTTCTTTTCTGCCGGAGCAGCTTCAAGTTCTATCATTTTATTCCTCTATTGACAGTGTTCCGTTTTCCAGAACTCACACGGGCCAAATGGTGTTTGGCAAGAATTCCTATTTTTAAGATACTTCTTTTGATTGATATTATGCAACGCTTTCTTCAATAAGTTAAGGGCATTGGTTGTTTTTTTAGTTCCACTAGAAACTCTAAATATTTCCACATTGTCTTTTTTAGCGGTGCGCTTCAAAAGTGCAAAGTGAGTTTCAACATCATCCGGACTAATTCCATGCTTTAAAGCAAAGTAGTGCTTATAGAAAGTAAGCTGATAAGTAATCATTTTATCTGACTTTTTCTGGTGCTTCCAACCCCAGCTACAAGTTTTCCAATCGATAACGTGATATTTATCATCCGGAGTTTTAATAACTAAATCAATAAACCCTTTAAACTTAAATTCTTTATCTTCAAATTCTGTAATCGGTTCATATAATTTTTCTTCAATTGAAACCAGTTCAAACTCTCCGAAATGTTCTCGTAAAGCAGGAATAGCCAGAGGGGCTAACAATATACCCTGCTCTCTCATATCTTCTACCATAGTTAAAGACATATCATTTTTTACAGATTCAGGAAGTTTTTTTAATTCTTTAAGAAATATCTTTTTAAAGTGTTGTTCTGTATCAACTGATTCATTAACTATATGCTCTTCACAAACAGAATGTATAGCAGTTCCGAAAGCGGTATATATGTTACCTTCAAACCCGGCTATATTATCTATATAATTTAATTTATGCTTATGCGGACACTCGTTCCAAATTTTAAATTCTGAATATGATATATGCTGTCTGGACACGAGTCCTCCGTAATTATATTGTTTCTGTTTGTCGAGTTTTAGAAGCTGTCTTGCGACGGGTTGTGGTAGCTCGCTTCTTAACTGCGGTTGTGGTGGTTTTAGTAGCTTCGGATTTTGCCACTCTTATTTTCTTTGGAACCAGTTCGTAAGTATAAACTTTAGAATTAGTTACATCATTTGTTAATGAACTCCTTGTAAGTGTTTTAGCAATACTAAAACCCTTGCCTTCGACCATTTTTTTAATTTCTGGGCCGGTCCAATTAACTGGTTTTATTTTTGCCGGCTTTTTGTCTACAGTTACTGTTACCGTTAGCATATTCCCGTTCGTAACTGCCTCTAAATTTAGTTTATAATCAGTAGTTTTGTTGGTTGCAACATTTGTTTTGGTATCTATTACTTTCCATTTCATATTATTGTTCTCCCATTTCATGAATTGAATAAATTTTGTTGTATAGTTTAGGGCTCAACTGTTTTAAATAGTTTCTATCTCCTAAATAAAAGCTCTCAAACCCATTTGCGAAATACTCTCTTAAAGAAGTCGCTGCATAAGGAGAATAAAATAATCCTCTTGACAGAGTGGATAACAGGGGATATCCTACCTCTTTATAAAAGAAAGAATCAAGCTCTGGTGAATATTCAGGTTGTAAGAAATTATATCCAGAGATATTAAAGTCGTTGTTTTTAATAATATTGGCCAATCTTCTTCTCTTCCCTAAAAATTCTATTTCTAATTCTTGATCAGCATATATTTCCATGGAATAATTTTCTTCTAGTGAGTGAGCTAATTCATGAACTATGTCGTCTAACATATCATCATGGTCATCTTGATCATTTGTCATGTATATAGCACCGTCACTATATAATGCATTCACACCCTTATCAACCAATATATCAAATTGACCAATATATATAATATCAAGATTGGATAACAAGAAATTTGGAATCACAGATTGTATTTTTTTAAAAACTTTCTCTACACTGATATGTTCTGGTAATTGCTCTTTTAAAAAGACTGTAATATTACTATCAGAAAAATAGTATTCTGCTTTTTTAGAAGAAGTCTCTTTTACATAACTATCAAGATTATTCATTAGTTTTGTTTGTCGCCTTTTCTGTTTCTTCTGAATCTGATATAGCTTGTGAATATCCTCTGAAAAAGTTTTCTTCTGCGATGGCCATTAAAAATTCTGGGAACTCCTCTGCTAAAGAAGTGACAATCATTTCAACAGTTACCTCATTATCTTTTGGATTATTCTTTTCTCCGACGTAATCAACTAACCATTCTTTTATTGGAGTGGTTTTGTCCACTATCTCGTCTAATGTTGGTGTTTCATTTTCTTTCATTCATTGTTTCCTTGTAATAAATATAGGAATGTTTTTCTGTTACTAAAAAGTAGAAATAAATATGTTACTGCTATCGTTATGACTGGTATAAGGTGTTGAGAAGCTTCTAAATGATAAGAAGTTAAATTTATAACCCACGGCAATTGTAATAATAATATAAAAGGTACTAACATATTGGTTATTAATAAGCAGCCGGCTAATATTTGGAATGATGAATATATAAAATCAGAAAGATCGTATATTCCTATAAAACCTAAATAATATCGTGAAGGTAGAGTCATTGTTTCCTGTGGAAGAAAATTGCCAAAGAAATTACAACCCACAGTCATCAACAAGATTCCTAGTGCGACGCGGCTAGCTCTCGATGGTGAAAAACTAATAGTCATTTTTATTTTTGCTCCTGTATTATACTAACACAGGATTATAATAATGTCAATAATATTATAATATTTCCGCAGCTAGAGTAGCTACTTTTGAGCGCTCGCCTTTTACTAGCTGCATGTGGCCGGCCAAAGGTGTGTTTTTAAATCTGTTAACAGCGTGAGACAAACCATTTGTGGTTTCGTCTAAATAAATACTGTCAATTTGCTCAACATCACCAGTCAATATAATTTTAGTTCCCTCACCAACTCTTGTAACAATCGTTTTGAGTTCATGAGTTGTTAAATTTTGTGCTTCATCAATAATCATATAGGCGTTTGGTATCGACCGCCCCCTGATATATGATAAGGCTTCCATTTGAATGGTCCCATTATCAATGTACATATCTAAAGTTGTCTTATCATCACCCATAAGATACTCTAAATTATCCTGGATTGGCATGAGCCATGGGATCATCTTTTCCTCAATTGTACCCGGTAAGAAACCTATGTCTCGACCCATGGGTTGTACTGGTCTAGATACTACTAGCTTTTTATAAATGGTCTTCTCTAGTACTTGCTCTAGGCCCGCGGCGAGTGCTAACAGAGTTTTACCGCTGCCGGCTCGTCCGAAGAGTGTTACAATCGGAATTTCAGGGTTCATCAATAAATCCAGAGAAAACATTTGCTCTTTATTTCTAGGAAGTACACCCCAAACACCATTTTTAAATGTTTTTACTCTTCCCAAAGAGTGTTCGTATCTACAAAAACTAGCTAGTGCTGTTTTTTTCTCGTTAATATTTGATATTAACATGATATATTGATTAGAAAAAAGTTGGATTTCAGGTTCTTTTAAATATATTGGTTCTCCATCATAAAATCTGTCAATTATTTGATCATCTACTAAATGTTCTATAAAACCGGTATAAAGTCCATCTAAATTTCTTATGGCCTCGTGGGGAACAAAATCTTCTGTTGGTATTTCTAAAGAATCACATTTAACTCGCATGTTGATATCACGAGTGACGACAACAACAATAGCATCTAGTAATCTCTTTTTTTCTGTGATTGCTGTCCCAATTATTTGATTATCAGCGCAAGACATATCAAAATCATCAGGAAGATCAAAGGGATCATACCCTCTTACTGAGAGTGTTCCTTTGTTTTCTCCTAAATGTACGCCTTTATGAAGATTCCCATCTTCCCTTAAAGAATCTAAAACTCTAATGGTATTTCTTGCGTTAGCTCCCACACCATCTTGTCGAGTTTTATGTTTATCTATTTCTTCTAGTACTTTTAGAGGTACTATAATATCACTTTCTCCAAAAGAAAAAAGCGAGTTATAATCTGTTAAAAATACACTAGTGTCGAGTATAAAAATTTTTTTCATCAAAAGACCTTTAATGTAAATAGTTCCCTAGTTATCTTTAAGGAGAGAGTATATATGGGAAATTTGATCAAGGGTGTATTATTAATATTTTTCTTTTTAAATATTCTCTCTTGTTCGCCTAAAACCCATATAAAATCAGATGTTAATTGGGCAAGAGATTCTTTTGTTAAATTTGAGAGTTGGTTCTACAAAAAGACCTGTGAGTCTTCCGATTCAGATTGTTTACAAAAACAACATGGTTACACAGGCTCTGGATCTATTATCGCCAGGACTTTTGATGGTTCTTATATATTAACTGCTGCTCATATTTGTGATCATAGAGAAGAATTAGAAACTTTAAATAGAATTAATGATGTTACAGAATCAGAAGATGAATTAAGTGAAATTATTTTAGTATTTAGAGTAAAGGATTTAGAAGCATTTTCTTATAAAGCAGAGATTATAAATTATGACACAGAATTAGATACGTGTATAGCTTTTGTGTGGGGACTGTTCAATCCTGCCCTATCTATTTCAGAAAAAGGGCCAGTTATAGGTGAAAAATATTATAATATAGCTGCTCCGGCCGGTTTCTTTGGCGAGGATCTTGTCCCTCTATTTGAGGGGAGATACATAGGAAATTGGGATGGAGCCGATACATATACAATCCCAGCCATTGGGGGAAGCTCTGGTTCTCCGATTATTAATAATGATGGTGAGTTGATTGGAATTATTTTTGCTAGACACAGAAAATTTCACCATATAACAATTTCGACTAATTTCTCAAAACTAAAAAACTTTATTCTCTACTCTATTAAAGAAGATTCTGAAAAAAGAAAAGCAAAATTAGATTCTGAAAGTGAAAGAGAGATTATTATTAATTTTCAGTAAACAATTACTTAGAATGTTTATCTGCGACACTCATTGCGGCGAAGGCATCTGGTTTGACCTTATAATTAAACCCGGCGCCTTTTGTATAACCTGTTAACATTTCAGTAAATTTACTAGTGCTATTACCTTTATTAGATTCACTGATATCCAAATGTATTTCAATATCTAAAACCGGAATAATTTCAAGTAGTTTTAATCCAGTTTCAACAGATTTTTGAACTTCTGCCATAATTCTTTGTAATAGGGTGTGGTATTTTTTCTTATTAAACTTATTTCTTTTAATAAAATATCGGCCGCCTGTTTGCATACGCGCGCCATAAAGGCATATTGCAGTTGAAAAAATACAATCTTGTTTCTTTATAAAACTATCAGTTCCTATAAAAATTTTACCTTTATCACCAGTGTGATCACCTATTAAGCTTATTATTTCCTCAAACAGTATTGATGTACCGGCACCAGTAATCCATTCAGACATGTTTTTTCATTTAAATTTATTTATATAATCATACATAGCAATACCAGAAGTCGTACCAACATTCATACTTCTAACAGAACCATATTGTTGTATTGATACAATATGATCTGCTAATTCAAGCATTTCTTTTGTTAGGCCGATACCCTCTTCCCCAAAAATCATTAAGGAATTTTCTGGCCATTCGAAGTCTTGCATTGATACAGACCCTTCGATATTATCTAAACATACGAAACTAAAGTGTTTTTTAAGTTTTAATAAGTCTTTATGAGAACTGATATGATTAAGATCCACGTAATGATGTGTCCCCACAGCTCCACGTCGGTCATATCGCCTTTTACCATAGTAAAAAACTTTTTTAGCATTAAATGCATTTGCATTCCTTATCATTGTTCCAATATTAAAGTCACCTTGCCAGTGTTCCATAAAAACTGCGAAAGGATGTGATGTGTTTTTTAAAGACTCTCGTATTTCTTCTTTACTTTTGCCCTTGAAACGATCTTCTACATTATAAGTCCAAGAGTTCCATGGTTTCTTTTTATTAGTTGTTATTATTGGTTTCTCTCTTATAATTATTACGATGTTTATCCAAAATGGCAATGGCTGCCAGTTCTTTGTTCTCAAACGTCCCTACATTGGCCATATTACCGCCTGTGTGGGCTTTCCAAGAGACAGACCATCTCTCACTATGCGAGAGCTTTAAAGTCTTGTCTGCGCGGTATTTTGGCCAGTCTATGTCTGGAGCTTCGCGAATCATAAACGATAATTCTCCTATTAGGATGCCATCATACCAAACATTAGTTTTACCGGTATGTTTTTTCTTTGTAAAATCAAATTTTGACATTTATATTTCTTCTTCTTGTTCATACAGAATATAAACCAACAATCTATTATTTATTTCTTTAATTTTCTTTTCTAGCGGCGCTAGAGCGTCATAAGTTACTGGTTGAGAACTTGTAGATAATTCTCTAACAACGAGGGCCTTTACTTCGGAGTCATAGTGATCAAAGGTATAGTCCATTCCAGTGCTGACAAATAACTCCGCAGCTTCGTCGGCGCAGATGTCTTTAAGCTTTTCAACTAACTCTTTCTTGGTTAAGTTTTTCTTTTCTGTCATACTATAACCAATATAACAAATTATAAAGCATTTGTCAATCCTATTATATTTCTAAAACTAAACATTGGCATGCTCCGCCTGCCTTAATGAACTCACTCATTTCTACTTGATATACATTATAGTCGTTACAGACCAAATAGTTAATAATATCATCACCTGCCTCCGACGGCATAATAACAGTATTACCTAATACAATAGAATTACAACAGAATGCAAATGCATCTTCGTCTTTTACTGGATAAAGAGAATAAGTTTCATCATTAAAATTTTTAAAGGCCGGTTCATAATAAAATCCAACCTTTTCTTTCTTGTTCAATATTGTTAAGCAAGTATCTAAATGATAAAATCTAGGATCAGATAATTTGTGGGCACTTAATTTTAAATTTAAAATTTTAGAAGTAATTTCTAAAGCTCGATAATCACTTCTGAATCCATATCCAGCTAATAATTCATCACCAACGACGATGCAATCTCCGCATCCTTCAAAATATAAATCGTTTGGGAGTTCATGTACTTCATATCCTTGGTATTCAAACCATTCTTGAAACAATTCTTTTTCTCTCTGCCGCTGTGGATATTTAAAATTAGACAATACTACCTTATTATTATGAACTATTCCAGCATTGGCAGTAAAAACAATATCTGGAAGGTCTCTATGTGGCGCTATAATTTCTATTTCTGTATTTTCTGATTTTATAATACGATAAAGGCGATTCCATTGGGAAACCGCCTTTGTTACACTTACTATTTCTTCTTTCATCCAGGGATTAATAGAGTAATCTACCCGATAATACATCGGAGGACACATTAAAACTTTAGATTGTTTCTCCCCCACATGAAATCCCCCTGTGCTTTATATAACTAGTAACAGCGTGGGGCCAAAGTTCTTTACTTATTGATAAAAGGGCTTTAGCAACTACCTGTATTTCTTGCTGCGCGCCACCATGTGTTCTTAAATCTATAAATTTCAATAAGTTGCTTAAATTACAAGTTCCATAATATTCTGTATACATATTTTGTGGAAGTACACCTCTTGCTTGTTCTCTACAAATTCCTGCAGAAAGCATAGTATTATATAGTTCTAGGCTTTTTCGATGATGATTTTTTATTGCCAGGCTAACATTGGTGTTAAATTCACTATATAGAAAAGGATCAAATCTGTCTTCATTACTGGCCTGTCTATTTGACTTGTGCTGAGTCCTAAGTGAAGTTGGCTCATAAAACTCAATATTAAAATCAGTATATCGTCTACTAATCTCGTTATAAGACCATGTTCTGTGTCTCATGTGTTGTCTAGCAACAAAAAGAGGTACCTTAAACCTAAAAGTAGCAACGTTGTGTTCAAAAGTAGAAGTATGCTTGTGTTTGGTGAGATAACTAATAAGTTTTTTATCTCCGTCATCTAAACTTTCTTTTTGTTTTCCAAAGCTTACGCGGGCAGAATTAACAATTGTTAGATCGGTCCCCATATGCTCTATTAATTCAACGCATCCTATTTCGTCATTATATAACTTAATCTTCAACTTTATATTTCTCTTTTACTGTTTTACTAATAGGAACCGGCTCTCCATCGCCGTCGACCCGAACAAATGTCATATCAGTAGTGCAGGCAACTTTTTGTGAACCATTATACGGACTATGCCGGCGAGCTTCCAACCTAATAATAATAGATGTATTACCTATTTTTTTCAAATCTCCGTAAATCTTAATTATTTGGCCCGGGCGAACGGGTTTCCGAAAAATAACTTCTGATATTTTTACTGTAACCATTCGAGGAGATTCACAAAGTTCCGCAGCTAAAGCCGCGCCTGCTTCATCAAGCCAGGAAAGCATAAGGCCTCCAAAGAGATTTCCATGGAAGCCTACATCTTTTGTCATACAGACGTGTGTTGATAACAATTGCATATTATGTTACCAGTTATAGACTATCGAAGTATTTGGTACTGGATAAATACCTCTAAATTCTCCATCTCCGTATAATACTGCTAGCGGAACATCTAGTGCTAGACCAAAATTATCCCAGAACCTCAATTCAAATCCAATTCCCGGCCCAACACCGAACCCATAATGGAATTCTTCTTTACACTCTAAATTTTCTTCATCTGTGCAGTTTTCCCAAGCTGTCAGGGCGCCGATTCCAAAGCTAGCGTATAACAAACCATGGCGGCCGTGATCTAGTGTATAAATAGCTGCTAGGCCAAGTGATATAAACCCATCCTCCGGTGTAACGTATGGAAGGCCGGTTATTTGCCATCCTAATTTAGAATCAGAATCAGCCCCAGGAATCGTTCTGTATGTTACGCCGGCGCCTCTCGTCGAACCAGCGGCGAACCCTAGTGAACTCTCTGCATATGCTGTTCCAAAACATGTCATTAATCCTATTGTTAATATTGTAGTTAATAATCTCTTCATTTTATTTTCCTTTAAATTATTTCATCGATTAAACCATAATCTAAACAAGTTTTAGCATCCCACCAAAGATCATGTTTAAGAATATCTGCTAATTGTTTACGGGGTATTTTTGTATACTCTTCATATATACCCTTAATTTTTTTCATAATCATTTCGTTGTTTTCCATGTTATCTTTAAGCTCTTCAAATTTCCCCCAGGAACCTGCAGATAACTGATGGATAAGCATAAACGCATGTTTATGCATAAACCGATGATCTCCGACGACGCTCATGATAGTGGCCGCTGATGCGGCACATCCATCCACAACGGTATGTACTGGCACCTTACAATTAAGAATGTGGTCGACGCTAGAAAAACCCGCGAAGACTGACCCTCCATAAGAATTAATGTGTAAATTAAGGGGTGCAACCGTGTCCATACCTAAAGAATTCGAATAATTAAAATATCTCATCCCCATAGAATCTAATTTTTTATTTAAAGTTAAATTGTTTGTTCTTGTTACTTCGGCATAAAAATAAATATCATTGTTATGTGATTCAATCCTGTGCTTGGACTCACTATGTTTTGACGATAAATCCGCGGGGATAGATGACGATGCCTCTTCTTGTTCTTTTTTTGCTAGCCAATAATCATTCATATTGTTTCTCTCTTAATTAAATGGTAAATTCGGTGTATCATTATACAGAACAAGTAATATCTTATTTTCTAGAATATTGGGAGCAAACCCTTGTTCTATAAATCGTATTCCCATATCTTTTGTTGTAATGAGTAATGATAGTGGGATCCCGTATGATCCAGTTGGAAAATGTTTGCTAAATTCTTGGTAAGGATTAGCATAAAGTGGATATTGAATAGGATTTTCTTTTCCATAATAAAAAGGAATTTCTTTCCACTGTTCCATAAAAAATAAATCAGCTTCCTCATTATCTGGATTTACAAAAATCCAATCAAGCATTTCAAACGATTGTAGCATTGTATAAACTACTTCGAGTCCGTCTTCGTGATATTTGTCGTAAAGATCAACTAATTCTGCAGCCTTTTTCTGGCAAGGGCCACACCAACCTGCACTTGAGACCACTAATATTGCTTTGTGTTCGGGATGTTTATAAAATTCAGATAAACGTAGCCAGGATTTTTCCCATGGCTCATAAAAAACCATATCTGGCATAATACCAAATAATTCTAACGAGTAGGGACCGGGGGGATAAAGATCTGGTTTTTCTTCTACTATTTCTTCTACTATTTCTTCTACTATTTCTTCTTGAGGTGTGTTACTAATATCTGATGGTTCTGGAGAGGTTATAATACTAGAAGGTAATTCATAAGATATTCTCATATCTCTGCTTCCCTCATTTTTAACAGAATCGGGTGTTAACACAGGGCTTTTATATGCATCACCAACTGCATGAGTCTCTTTTATTTTTTGACCTGATGTTGAATTATCACCACAACCCAACACAAGCAAAGATATTAACAAAATATTAATAATTTTATACATTACTGAGAATCCTATTTAAATTCTGGAGGCCTTTTCGCTTCTAAATTTATAATAGCATTTTCTGGGGTACTCTGTTCAATAAAATTTTATTTTGATAGATTTTCAAACAGATGATTCTTCTTTCCATATATGTGAAGTCTTTTTAAAACCTTCTCCATTGATGGTTCCTCTCTTGTGGTATTTAATTCTCTCATAAAAGTTGGAATTGAAAAATAATCATCTACATGATTAATTGTTGTAGAAAATATATTATCTTTTGGCGGATAATAATTTTCGAATGAGTGTGAAGGGGAGGCCAACGGAGAAGCTATAGATAATATTAAAGATGCGCTTAAAATTATTAGTATATTCATTAATTTAGGTTTCCTGTGTGTAGCTGGACTACAATATATATATTTCTTTATCAACATAAACCCTCGTTTAAATGATATTTGTGAATAATTAAATTAGCATGTCAAAAAAGTTATTACATAAAATTAATTATTATTTTCTAGAATATGAAGAAACAGAGGAGCTAATATCTAAATTTGCCTCTATTTTTGGGAAAGATTTCGCAAAAGAAATAAGTTTTCAAAATATGAAAAATATTAATACAAATGAAGACGATTCAGAAAAGAAAGAAGATAAAGAGCCCTCCGTAAAACAAAATGATTTCCACGAGTTATATAAACAAATAGCAATGGAAACACATCCAGATTTACACGGAGACACTCTGTTAGAAAAATTTAAGAGGGCTAACGAAGCTTATAATACCGAAAACTGGATTGATTTAATAGTTGTCGCTGGAGAATTGAATATTGAGCCCCCTGAGTTTAATGAGGAGGTTATGGGACTTATTAACAATAATATTGATAAAATTGAAGATGATATCAATAATTGGAAATCGTCGCTAGCTTGGCAATGGGCATCTGTCGATGAGGAAGGGAAAGAGAAACTTAAGAAAAGATTTCGAAAGGCGATGGGAATAAAGGAAAAAGAATTTAAAGAATTTCTTAAAAATGAAGATTCTTAACCAAGAAGTAATTTCTTTTTTTCTTGCCTTTCCCCTTCTTCTAATACTTCTTCCAATTGAAGTTTAGCCAAATGTGGATATTTTTCGAATACGCTTAATAAAGTAAGTTTTTCTTCTAATTGAATTCTTAGAATTTCGTCGGCTACTTTACCCATTGTTATCCTCTGGCTTCTTTTTGGACTTCTTCTTAGTTTTAGTCTTTTTGGTTTTTTTCTCTGGGGCTGGCGATCTAGTTTTAATTAGGTATGTTCCATCAGAGCGCAATCTTACTTTTACTTCCATCCCCTCTATTGATTCATCGTGCCACATAGATTTCAATTTTTCTCTAGCGACGCCGGCGTCTTCAAAAGTTTTGTATGTGGAATGATTATCCCAAGCTCTACCGGGAGTTGGAGTTTTTTCTTTTTCAGTCATACATTGATTATATACTTTTAGAGATGTATGTTAAGGCTCATCTTCTACTTTTTCAATTTTAACAATAAATGCCTCTGGGGCACTAATTTTTCTAAGCATGTTTGATACATGATCTGTACATACGTATTCTTTTTGATCTGATTTTGGACCCCACTGAATTGTATATTCAGCGTCGCATCCACAAAATAAACAAAATTTCACTTTATTTCTCCCAGCCTCCGATAGGATTTGAACCTACGACCTGCTGATTACAAATCAGCTGCTCTACCAACTGAGCTACAGAGGCACTAATCTTCTATTTCTCTTTTAACATTTCTGTATCTCCCAGATCTTGCAGATAATCAAACTGCATTTTCTGTAAATTACATGTGAAAAAGGGATCCGACCGCTCAAACTCTTGTAAATATTTCTTGCTTATAATAGGTTGCAGGGTGAGAATCCCGTGATCTTTAATATAATTAACATAGAAAGGATTATCATCATAGTAAACACTTATATTGTTATCCTGAAGAAGTTTAAGCTTATGTTTCGCCATCTGTTTGAAGTGATCCAAACTCATATCGTTTTTATTATATTCATATCCCATCAGAATGTCCTTAAAATTAGATCGTGATAGCCCCAGGTCTTCCAGAGATTTTTCAATCTCATGGATCTTCGATGGTGGAGTACCTGTAACAATAAATACTTCTCCAGGCCAACTCTTAATAAGCTCACAAAAATATTCTGGTTCATATGATATCGTGTCGTGAAAGTCTAGACCTATATTCATTCATAATTCCTCATCTTTTAAAATTTTATTACACAAAGCTACAATTATTCCATTTCTATCATAAAAAACATTTAATTCATCTAGGGCTGCCAACTTTTTAATTTTTTTAACTTCGGAAATATTTAAATTTTCTAAATTAATTTGAACAACTATTCTCATTTCCAAATCCAAAATAGTTTTCCTCGGTATGTTTTATGAGGCCTGAAATGTCCAAGATTGCGCGTACAATAATATGTGGTATCTTCAAGGATTAATTCGGCATCACAGGGGAGCTTCTCTAATTGAGGTAAATAGCCAAATAATCTCTTGAACCATCTTACCACATTATGTTCCTCCTGTTAGTAACTATAATTGTTTATAAGGAAACTCGGTATTATATGTCGGCTTAAGGTATTTATCCCAAAGTTGCTTTGTTTTATCGAACCAGAT
>TARA_R110000824_G_scaffold354243_1_pt1 | contig 35254 bp, 17 predicted proteins | sample TARA_R110000824 | Tara Oceans TARA_R110000824 (sample SAMEA4397747) | marine metagenome | biome: Polar Biome; feature: [MES] marine water layer (ENVO:01000295) within the mesopelagic zone...; material: water (ENVO:00002006), including particulate matter (ENVO:01000060) such...
CACCTAAAAGATAAGATGCTTGAGAAGAAAGGTAAAGAGGTTGCTGTAAAGGACCTTGATTTAACTGGTAAAATTAAGCAGATTACTTGCGCCAATGCAGATGCGGTTGGTTATATTTACAGGGAAGGAGAAGAAACTATGGTTTCATTTGACTCTCTCGATGATATAACTGCTGGTTCTAGATGTGCACACTTAAAGGGTAAGACCATGCCTTTAGAATGGTCAAAAATATTTATAGATTAAACACAAAAAAATGATTGAAACAAGAAGCGCTGTAGAGCCTAGTACTACAGGAACAAAACCTGAGAAAATAACTACAAGTATGATTATAGCTGATTTAGAGAATGGTATTGATCGTACTGGAATTAAAGACAAGTATGATTTAGAAACTTGGGAAGTTAAACAAATGTTTATGCACCCTACATTAAAAGGTAAGAAAGCTAAAAAGGTTAGAAAACTATCTTTTGAGTTTGTAGATGATACTGAAAATGCAGTAGATCCTAATCAAACCGCTATTGAAGTACCTACAATTGAAGATACTTTAGATTTAGTAAAGGAGCAGCAAGCTGAAGAGTTTGGAGAAGATTTTGACAACGAGTCAGACGAATTTGAATATTAATAATTAAAAACCAATAAAAATTATGGCAATTAAAAGTAATGCAAGCACCGAAGAGGTAATGGGTGGGATGAGAACTTTCTCAGGCCTTACAAATGTTACCGTTGTAGCAGTGAATCCAACAATGGCTGAGCTACATGAAATGGATATTAAAGTTAAACAAGAACCTAACTATACAGTAGAATTTAGTGGTGAAGCGTACAATAAAATTGTATTCTGGCTAAACAATTCTGACGGTAATTTTAGATTAGAAATTTTAATGCAAAATAAACCAAAAGTTTCACAAACAGGTAAACACCAATGGATGAATGCTATTGGTCAATCTACATGGTCTGAAGATTCTCCAACATATGAATGGTGGAAAACAGAAGGACAACGTAAAGCTTATACAGGTGAAGAAACTCTTATTAATTTTGTTAAAGCATGGGCTAATGTAGCATCAGGTGATGAGGTAACATTTGACACTATGGCGGCTATTGCTGATGGTGGTGTAGCAGAAATTAAGTCTTTAATTGATGCTCTTAAAGGAAATCAAGTTAGAGTTCTTATAGGTGTTAAAGACAGTAAATACCAACAAGTATATACTAAGTATTTTGGTAGAATTAAGCCACAAAGAGATGATTTATTCATTAAAGCGCTTAATGATGACTATGGTACATTTAATGCTGATTTTAACGCAGATTTAAACTGGGGACCACATGTTGCAACTGCGAAGTTAGTAACTCCGGATACTATTGCTGAAGAGGATGACTGGACAATGCCAGATACTCCTCAAAATGGTGTTAAAGAAACTGAAGACGCGCCGTTCTAATGGCAATACGCAGTAGAAAAAGCGAAGATCATTTACATACAGATGTCATACTTGGGAAAATTTCTGAGTATGACATTTTTATGTATTATTGTCCTAGCTTTAAAGTACTGGGTAAAAAGTTTAGTAGTGAGCTGCGGGAGGATAAAACTCCCACAGTTTCTATTATTCCTTATAATGGTAGATTATTATACAAAGATTTCGGGAACATAGACCATGTATTTAACTGTTTTAGTTACATACAATATAAATACAACTGTACATTTATAGACGCTTTACGAATTATAGATTGTGATTTTAAGTTAGGATTATCTTCTAACATTCCAGGTAAACAATTTACTATGGGGATTATGGGATATAAACAAAGTAAAACTCCTAAATATATAAAACCAGATGTGTTAATTCAAAAGAGAAAACGAAAATGGACTCATGAAGATGCGAAGTTTTGGTCTAAATATTTTGTCAGTAAAAAGATTTTAACTAGTTTTGCCGTAGAACCGATAAGTCATTTTTGGATAAACGGCATTAGATTTAGTTGTAAATCAATTACTTATGCATTCAAATTCAAAAATCGATATAAAATCTATTCTCCTTATGATGAACAAAATAAATGGTTAAGCAACACGAAAAAAACAGACGTGCAAGGCTATAATCAACTCCCAACTAATGGTGAGCGACTAATCATCACTTCTTCATTGAAAGATGTTATGTGTTTACGCAGTGCGGGCTATTTTTCGATAGCTATGCAAAGCGAGATGCAATTTCCAGAAGAAACTTTAATAAGTGAGTTAAAGACAAGATTTACACAAATAGATATTTTATATGATAATGATTTTGACAAAGAAACTAATCCGGGTCAGACAATGGCCAAAAAGATTTGTGACTTATATGGTTTTAAAAATATTTGCATACCTGACGAATTCAAATCTAAGGACCCTTCTGATTTGGTTAACAAGGTAGGCAATTTTAATGAACTTAAAAATATATTAAAATGACAAAAAATGAACTGATTGAAAAATTAGAAACAAAAAAAAGCTACTTAAAAAAAGGAGTTGATTGGCTAGCAGAACATTGGAATGTAGATCGCGAACTAGTTAAAGAATGTAAAAAAGCTTTAACTTCCGCAGAATGTATTCAAGACAGAATGAATAATCAAAATGGCAATGAATTAAATACCAGTACTAAATATTTAGATCACCTTAAAGAAAATGGCCTAACTCAAGCAGATGTTAAATCTGTAAAGTTTTGGCAAAATATGATGGGGGAACAAAGGTTTAGTATTGTTACACATAATTCATGGCACGAGATGCCTAACATTAAAGCAGATTTATTAGATTATATTAAAACTAGGAGTGTTAAAGTTCCTAAAGTTAAATATAAAAAAACTAAAGATCCTATTTGCTATGAGATTTCTTTACCAGATATACATTATGGTAAAATAACTGATGAGCCTATGAATATAATAGAAAAACATTATATACAAGCTATAATGGATTTACATAAAAAAGCCGACGGTTTAGAAATAGATAGATTCCTTTTACCTGTAGGTAATGATGGACTTAATTCAGAAGGTATGAGTAGAGCTACTACTAAAGGTACACCTCAACAAGATAACATGCGATGGCGTGAATCATTTAGAGGTTATTGGCATTTAGTTAGTAAAGCAATTGATTACTTAGCTCAGTTTGCACCTGTAGATGTTATTGTTGTACAAGGTAACCATGACTTTGAACGTATGTTTTATGCGGGAGAGGTTTTAGATGCTATATATAAAAATAACAAAAACGTAACGGTAGATAATAGCTTAGATGCTCGTAAATACTATGAGTATGGTATTAATATGATTATGTTTACGCATGGTGATAAAGAAAAAACTCAAGAGTTACCTTTATTAATTGCTACAGAACAACCTGAAATGTGGAGTCGTGCAAAAGTACGAGAAGTACATTGCGGACATAGACATAAAGAGCAACTTAATGAATATATGGGAACTAAAGTTAGATTTATCCCATCTATTTGTGGTAATGATTTATGGCATAAAACGCAAGGTTATGTAGGCACATTAAGATGTGGTCAAGCATTTATCTGGAATAAGAATAGAGGTCTGGAAGGGTACCTTCAAACTAATGTGATGAATTATGGCCTGGAAGAGACGAAGTAGTAAAGGAAAATCTAAAGTAAAGAATGCTAAAAAATCTACATATAAGGGATTAAACTTTCAATCTAATTTAGAATTACATTGTTATAAAAAATTAGAAGAAGCTAACGTTGCTGTACAATATGAAGAAACAACATATACAATTTTTCCAGCAACTGTTTACCCACAAGCATGTTATGAAGGAACCGCTAAAAAGCTTTACAATAAAGGAAGTAAGATTAGAGCTATAACTTACACTCCTGATTTTGTAGATCCTAATGGTAAATTCATTATTGAAACTAAAGGCTATGCAAACGAGTCTTTCCCTTTAAGGTGGAAACTATTTAAAAAACATCTTAAAGATACAAAACAACAATATGTACTTTTTATGCCTCGGAATAAGAAGCAAGTAGATGAAGTTGTTGAACTAATCAAACAATTATAACCAAAGGGCCCTTAACAGGGCTCTTTTTTATTAACCAATTAAACAAAAAATTATGAACTATGATGACTGGAAGTTATCTTCCCCTCCTGAAAATGGAGACGTAAGTCCTTGCTGTGGGGCTGAATATACAGATAACGAAAATGGAACAAGTTACTGCTGCGGCGCAATAATATCTGAAGAAGGTCTATGTTATGATTGTAAAGATCATTCAGAACCAGAAGAAGGATATGTATGTGTAAAATGTGATGAACTTTTTAATACTCCTCTCGAAGATCATGAATATGCAGAGAAAATGCATGATTCAGATTTAGAAGATCGTATGGATGCAGAAAAAGATGAGTCATGAGTCCAAACTATAAAGAATGGGTTAAAACCATAAAAGAAGGAGATCTTGTATTATCTGTAGAAAGTCAATGGAGTTCTCCTGTAATATTTCTGTCATGGAATGGAGACAGTTCTAGTAATGGATATAGGTCTCAACATTTATATATTCCTACTTGGAACATACACAGTGGATGGTATGTAGCACAACCTGATCCTCAAGCAGAAGTTGATAAGCAATGGAACAGTGTCTATGATGATATAAAAAAGCATGGAGCTAAATCTAGCCTTTTTAATATAAGCCCAGTTAATGCTAGAGCAGAAAAACGTTATTTTCCATTTCCAATTAAGTTCTTAGATAAGAACCAACTTAAATTTATTAAATTAATTAACAAAATCAAAGGATATGAGTATTAAAACAATTGATAAACCTATGCAGGGCAGCGCCGGCATAGCAAAGAAAATTAACAAAGGCGCTGAGAAGATGGTATTTGACATTCTTCAATCTACACAATATTCTATGCCAGTTCAGTCTACAGTTAGAGAGTTAGTTACAAATGCATGTGACTCTCAACGTGAGAAAGAAATAGCTATAGAAATATTAGGGGGAGAAAAGAAAGTTGAAGACTACTATATTGAACGTCATGGCGATCAGTATGAAGATAGTAATTTTGATGCAAGCTATTACAATATAGCTTCATTAGATATAGTAGCAGAGCATATAGATCTAGTGTACACTAAAAATGAAGGTGTAGGCTACTGTGATACTTTTGCAGTTACTGACTATGGTGTAGGTATTGGAGCAAGACGTTTAGAAGGTATATTGGAACTGGGTTATTCTACGAAAAGAAATACCAGTGAGAATTTTGGTGCTTTTGGTCTTGGTGCAAAGGCTGCGCTATCAACAGGTGTAGACTTTTATACTATAGAAACTGTGTACAATGGTATGAGGTTTAAATGTAATTGTTATAATTACAAAACAGACTTTATTATACCTGCGTTTAACCCAGTGACTGGTACTACAAATCCATTTGTTACATTTAGTGATGGATCTAAAGTATATTATGTTCCTACTGAAGCTACTAATCAAACTACTGTATCATTTGGTGTCAAGAAACATAATCGTAGTAAGTTTGAAGAAGCTGTAGAAGAGCAATTAATGTACTTTAATAATGTTAACTTTAAAACTATAGATAATGAAGATGATGGTTATGAAAGACAAGTTAATTTTCAAGCTGGAATTCTTTATAATTCTAAAAATCTTATAGTATCTGACTCTTATTATTTCAATAAGCCACATATTGTACTTGTTAAAGATGAGAATGCTACTACAGGTATTAACTATGGTTATATTGACTTTCGTGAGCTAGAGATGGAACAGATGTATGGTTCTATTGCATTTAAATGTCCTGCAAGGCAAGTTGTTGTTGATGAACATGGTGTAGAGACTGTATTACAAGACGGTGTAGATGTTACTCCATCTCGTGAGAAAGTTATATGGAATGAGGCTACTAAAAAATACATTAAAGGTGTAATCATGTCAGCTGCTCAAGAAGCTAGTGATATTATAGAAGAAGAGTTACAAGAAACTGATTTTCTTAAGTGGATTGATGCCTGTAGATCTATTATTACTGGTAACAGTAGTGAGAACAGAATTCTTAATAAACTTGCACGTATTATAGATACTGACGCACTAAAGCCTAAATTTACTCCTGACCCTAGGATTAAATATGGTCCAGCGAGTAAGCTGTTTGAAGGTTTAATTGTTATGAAGCCTTACGAAGAGAGAGGAGGTGATGGTATAAAACGTGAAGCAATTAAAGAGTGGAATGGATTTGATGCTAAACATTTTTATAAAAGAGAAGGCAAGTGGTCTAAATATAAAGATATGTATCTTATGGAAGATCCAGAGTCTAACTATAATACACATCATGTTACTACTTACACTCTTGACGATCTAGATGACAAATTTGACAATGCTCTTAAGAAAGCTTCAGGTAACCCTGATGCTATTAAGAAAGTTATGAAGGAAAAGTCTAGAGTTACAGCTAAGCGTACTGCTATTCTTAAACTTATTGAATCTTCTGAGTGGCATAACAACTATGATGAAGTTGAAGTTCCTGAAGACTGGTTAGAAAGTTATAAGGAAGAAGAGGCTCAAGAGCAAGAGAAAGCTAAGTTTTCTAATTTAACTCCTGCTGAACGTCGTGAGATAGAGAAGCGTATGGTTGCCTACACTCTTAGATTTGATGATAGGAAAGATGATAATTTTACTATGGATAAAATAGAGCCTAAAACGGTTGATATTATGAATAGTAAATATCGTACTTATTATTGTACTAAAGAAGATGAAGGTAAAATGAAACAAGCTGCTCTTCTTCTTAAGAATATTCAGCCTAATCATAAACAAGTTTATCCTAATAGTAATCTTAGTCATTGGGATAAAGGAATTGATTATCCAGTTTTCTGGTTTGATAATCCTCCAGTTAGTATGATGAAATGGAATGGTGATGAATACGAAGATTGGGCTAACCCTATTCAAGGATGGGATGCACCTCAACTTATACGTGTAAGTCAGAATAAAGTTAAGTTTATTACTAAAAACCCTAACGTTAGGCACATTGATGACCTACTTTTACAAACTAACGATAAAAATGGATATATTATGGATGAAACACTAGTAAATTATTATACAGCACATAAACTAAAAAGAATAAATGAATTTAAATTTATGCAAGGTTTAGGCTGTATACACGACGAGTTACAAAAAGATTATTGTGAACTAAAAGATATGAGGGATAATAATTATTCTGAGTATGAGTATAGACAAGTGAGAGATATAGCACCAGCTATAACTGATCACATGGATAAACTATATGAGTTCCAAAAATTTTGTAATGAATGCGATGATGCAGAACTAATACAAGAAAAGTCTAAAGAGATGTTTGTCTTGTCTGACATTAGTGATGCTAGAGCTGCAGATTTAGATTTATTAGCTAAATATGATAATTTAGTTGAATTTGCAGAGGAAATTAAACCGCTTTTAGATGAGCTAGATTGTCTTAAAGAACGCCAGTGTGATATGACACCTGAGCTAGAGAAAGAAATCAGAATCTACCTAAGAGCAAAATCCCGTGAGACATGGGACTCATAACAAAGGACACCAGGAAGACGTTTAAAATACGTTTTTCTGGTAGATCCACAGACTTTATCAGTCCTAGTTTTGGTTATGGTTGTTTATATAACTGTTCATACTGTTATATGAAACGCCATAAAGCTAAGGGATTATCTATTGCTGTGAATACGGGTGATATATTGACTGAAATCAATAATCATGCGTATTTCACTCCAGTGGAGAAACCTAATCAGACACATGCAGAATTTACTACTTACGACATAAGTTGTAACGAAGATTTTGCATTACATGCTAAGTATCATGATTGGCAAAGAGTGTTTGAATTTTTCAGAGATCATCCTGTAGCAATGGCTAGCTTTGCAACTAAATATGTAAATCCAGACCTAACTACATTTGATCCTCAAGGAAAAGTACGTGTTAGATTTAGTCTTATGCCTCAGCATAAATCAGATCTACACGAACCGGGCACCTCTAAAATAATTGATAGAATAAAAGCTATCGATACATTTATAGATGCAGGCTATGATGTACATGTTAACTACAGCCCTATTATTGTGTATGATGGGTGGTTAGATGACTATGAAGAAATATTTGACATGATGAATAAATATGTTAAATATAAAGACCAAGTATTAGCAGAATGTATCTTTTTAACTCATAATTTTAAGAAACATGTTGTAAATTTGCAAAACCATCCTAAGACAGAAGTAGACTTGTGGGTCCTTGATAAACAAGAAGTTAAGAAGTCTCAATATGGTGGAGAAAATGTGCGATACAAACTTGGTCTTAAATCTGAGTACATTCAAGAATTTAAAATTTTACACAATTCCAAAGTACCGTGGAATAAAATACGGTACATTTTTTAACCAATTAAATATTTAATTATGATTACAATTAATGTAATAGACGACAAAATCTGTGGTTCATATGGAGATACTCCATTCACAGTTGAGTATAGTAAAGAGCTATACGATAGAATGCAACAACTTAGCCATAAGGCTCAAGATGTAAGTACAGTAGAAGAATATAATGAAGTAATGGAGGAATTTGCTCCTTTATGTGTTGTAGATTATACTAAAACCATTGAAACACAATGTGAGTACATTCATGTTAACAAAGCTACGGGAGAATTCTTTCTTAAGCATAACGGCGTAACATCTACAATACCTATGCCACAAGCGTTAGTAGATAGAATATTTGAATCTTTAGATAAAGAGTTAGATTTTATGCCTTTAGTTAAAATGTGGACTAGATGGTTGCGTAATCCAATTCTTTGGATGAAAATGAGAGATGGTAGAGGTAATGAGTTTTGTGAAAGATTCTTTAATTTTGTGAACATGCAATATGTACACCCAAAACATAAAGAAGATCTTATGGAGCAAGGCCTTACTGAAGACGCAGCAGAAAAACGTGCTATAATGTATCAAATGAAAATTACTAATGAAGGTTTACTTAATGGGTACAAAGTTTCTAGTGAAATACTCCATAAGTATGACGCAGAAAGTGGTGAAGAAGTTGATCGTTATAAAAGAACGTTTAACATTGACACTGGTGAAATAGAAGGTGATGGATTACCTGAATTTGTAGAAGATAGATTATTTGAACCATCTATGATGGGATCAAGTGGAGATCCATTCTTCTGTGAAGGGCCTAATGGTTATGCTAAGCCAGGACATTTTATCAAAGTTGGATGTACTCACAGATTAGCAGAGTGGGACCAAATTAACGTTGATGATAATAGATCATGCGTTAAAGGTCTTCATATTGGTGGCCTTAGATATATCAATTGTTATAGTGGGGAAATTCACAATATCTTTGTAGATCCTATGCATATTGGTGCAGTACCAGATGATACGGATGGAGCTATAAGATGTAAGCAATATTTTGTTCATTCATCTCTTGCAGGTGTTAATGGGTCTATATATCATAGCTCTAGCTATGCGGCTTTGACTGATGCTGAATGGGATGCTATGAGAGCGGAAGCTGTCCAAGCAAAATCTGAGGCAAAAGCTCAGTGTGACAGAGAAGTTGCAGAGATTAATGCTTTGTAGCTAGTGTTTAATTGGTGGTATGGGGGGTTAACGCCCCCCTTATCTACTTTAAAAATTTTAATATGAAAACTTTATTAATAGATGGAGATAGTCTTATATACTTTGAAATGGGTAAAGAGACTTTAGAAGAAGCTTTGACTAGCTTAGATGGAAGAATACTAGAAATGTTAAATAAATGTGAAGCTGATAATTATGCTGGATTTATGACTATAGGTAAATGTTTTAGATACGGACAAGCTAAAACTAGAAAGTATAAAGGTAATAGAAAGCATGGTGATAAACCTATTATTTTTTATGCTTTAAAACAATACTTATTACAACATTGGAAATTTGAATACATATCTGCGTTAGAAGCGGATGATTTAGTAGCAGTATATGGTGAAGGATTAGACGGTAATACAGTTATATGTAGTCCTGATAAAGATGTATTATATCAAGTAGAAGGTAGACATTATAATTACAGAACAGCTGAATTTATACACACCACTCCAACTGAAGCTGATTTATTTTTATGGAAACAAATGCTTATGGGAGATCCTACAGATGGGATACCAGGTATACCTAAAGTTGGGATCAAAACAGCAGAAGCATGGTTAAATAATGTACAATTACAGGAGATGCCTGCTTTTGTTTTAAATAAATATATAGAAAAGTTTGGTACTTCGGAAGGAATTTCTAAATTTGCAGAGACATTCAAACTCGTATATATCTTAAAATCCTCAGAAGACGTTCTCAGGGAGACTGGCATCGAACTACCTGAATTAGTTACTAACGATGTAAATATTTAACATGTCAATAAAATGTAAAGATGTATTATTTAGCCCCGCAGGTGCCCTAGGATTTAAAATTCATGGGGGTACTAGCTCTATTGTGCCTCACTATAAAGACGATGAAATAGTTTCTTTAGAAATGCCTGAAGATTATTTTATTGCTTTAGGAGATGCTATGAAAGTTAAGAAAAAACCGTATAAAGTCAATATAATTGAAAAAATAATAAAAGACGGTGTTTTAACTTATAGCCTTAAAATAGCAGAGCGTACGAAATGTTCGTTATTCTTGCTTCCTATGCTTGGTGGCACACGACGATTATTTATGTTTAATAATCAACTACTAAATGCCTTTTTAGGGTATGGTGAATATAGTGATAAAATTGTATTGCTATACAGATGGTCAGTAGATCCTTTATTTGCCAAATTTGAACAAGCTTTAAAAAAGTTTGACTCTTTTGAGCATTCTTTTGATCCTGACCCATACCACGTTGTATTTATATTTAATATACCTACTAACCATGCTTTAGATTTTAAATATTTAAAATCGAGTAAATATTCTAAAATGGATGATATTTATAAATTAAAAATTTTAGATTTTCATGGAATGGATATAGATATGGCTTTAGGACAAATACTATTTAGATCAGCAGAAAGAAGACTAGAGTTAGAAGAAAAATTAGATGCAGAAATAGATGAGAAATCAGAATTATTGAGTGTATTAGACTTAGAAAAAGAAACGTTAAACTTAAAATATTATTTAAATGAAAAAAAAGAAATGCCCGGACTCGAATAGTGTAACAATGTCAGTTCCTGAAGGATTAGAATTTGACACTCCGTACAATATGCACAGTAAACATTATTGGGATACAGAAAGAAATAAAGATTGGAGAGTTCCTGAAAGTGCAGATTTTTCTTGGCACTTAGATAAAGTTACAGAGCAAATTACAACTTTATTAAAAGAAAAAAATGCTGCTTACGGTGATAGTGCTTTAAAACCTTTAAATATTTTTAGTAAATTAGATGCGGTGGAATCTCTATGTTGTAGATTAGATGATAAAATTGCTAGAATTAGTAATAAAGGTATTAACGATCAAACAGAAGACACTGTTGATGATTTGATTGGATACTTATTATTACTTAAGATGGCAATGGAAAGAAAATGATGGTAGTTATTTGGCCATCATAAATATAAGGGGGTTGTATACCCCCTTATTTTTTTCTAACAACACTGCTAATATTTTTTTTCTAGCGCCTCTTAATACCTTGCGTGTTTGTATTGATCACTAGTTTCAAAGGTCTTAGCAAATGCGTTTAGTCCTGGAATCATTTTAAATGTGTAGTGGAATCTATTTGTTCTATCTCTGTTACTATCCTCACCTAGCAAATCATCTCTCATTTCATCTACTGTATTACTACTTAACTTAAACATTTCTCCACCTAAAGACAGCATTGGAATACCTGTTGCTCTACCAGACTCTAAAAATTCTTGTGGTTGTGTAAACACGGCAACTTCACGGTACGTTCTATTTACTGCTGCATATAGTTTTCTTCCCGCCCAAGATTGTCTTATATCTACTTTACCATCATCATCATAGTCACCTCCCATTAACATAAGAAGCATCATAAAAAGTAGTGTTAACCTCATCTCCATTAAATGTGCCTTAATATTTGCTCTTTTCATTTCTAAGAACTCTTGAAACATCTCTTCTGTTTGTTCCGGATCTTTTAACTTATCAGCAAACTCTGGATTTTCTTTATTGTTAGCAACCCATTGTTTAAACTTAGCTCTAGCTAAATCTTCTTTTATTTTAAATTGATTAGAAAGTCCAAATGTTACAATATCTATTCCTATACTTGCTACATCTTTTCCTAATTGACCTACATAATCTAGTAAAGCAACTTCCTTATCTAGTGCCTCTGCAGGTCCCATAACTTCGCTAAGTCCTAAATTACTCCAAGTACTTATCCAAGTACCCTCATCAAAAGTTTTTAGTATATTATCATATCTTTGTTTACCAAATCTTTCCATTGCAATTCCAGGCAGCCAAGACTTATAATGCATCATAAATCTCATTAGTAAAGTATTGTTGTATAATGCAAGATCTTCACCAGTCATTGTACCTTTTACTTTATCACTAATACGTCTAGTTATATTACGAAATTGTCTTTCTTGTTTTTCTGTCATTCCTGGAATAGTAACATTATATCTATCTACCGCTTTATTTGATACATTTCCTGCAGTGCCTTGCCATTGAGGATTATCTTTAATTTCCATTAACTCTAAAATAGATTTAGATCCTTTTTCTAATTTATCTAATAATGTAACTTCACCTGTTTCAGAGTCTAACCCATAGTTTTGTGCAGTACTATATATAATAGTAGCATCAATACCACGGTCAGCTGTAGATAAAAATGAAAACCATTTATCGTTTGTCATGTGTCTAGTTACATAGTTAGCAGACAATCTATCTGCTCTATCTTGAGAGTCATCTCTTTGATAAATCATAAAATGCTCTGCTAACGCCCTCATTTTAGGATCAGCTGTCATAAGAGCTCCTTGAGCCTTTTTTAAATGCTTATATTTTATAAATCTACCTTTAGCAGCTTGTTGGTATAACCCAAATTGTCCTGCAAAAAATGCACCAACTGCTACTGGCATTTTTATACCAAGGGCCATCATCGAGTGATATTGTTTTAAAGCTAACATAGTTTTTAATCCACTTAACTTTCCTATTTTAAAATCTTTAGCATCTAATGTGTTACCAAAGAAATATTGATCTACGTATCCAGTAAATATATCTGCATTACCTCTAGTTTCAAATAATTTTCTAGTTGCTCCAGCTAAAGATGGGATAACATTACCAAATGCATCAGTATCTGTTTCTTTAATAACGTTGTCTTTTAAAAGTTGCTCCATAGCTAAAACTTCTGGAAGAACTTCCATTTTCATTTTGTAATCTACTGCAGCGTTAAATAATAATAATAACCCTTTACCTAAATCTCTACTTTTTAGTGATGAATCTACATTATCATTTGCATCTACAATAGGTCTAACATATAGTTTAGGGATTTTTCTAATTAATCTACCAGTGTTCTCATCTCTTAAACCTAAAGATAGATCATGTTCTCTTACCTGAAGACCTTCAAGTATAGCGTCCATACCTTGTTTGTATGTGCCATTTTGTTGGTGTTCAAGTAAATCTTTATGCACATTAGCTATAAATCCAGGGCCTAATTGCATACCAAACATTTCTTCAACTTCTCTTACTTTTGTAATATAGTATTCATAGAAATCTCTTAGCGCTGGATTAGCTTGTATATTTGCGTATTCTGATGTTATCCACTTTTCATCAGCTCTTAAGAAGTACTTTCCTCCTAAAGATACAGAAGCTGTATTATAATACTTAACTATATCATGCTGTTTGTCCCATGCCAATAATTCTCTAGTAATTGCTTTAGTATTCTTCCCGTATTTTCTTTTTAAGAATTTTTCTTTATTTTTTCTATACTCTTTAAATTTATTATCATATGCTTCCTGGTCTAAAGTAGTATTTTCTTTCATCCATTTGTATTCACCTTTTTGTATAGCTCTATCTCTTCCCTCATAATACTCTGTTTGAAATTTAGATACAAAATTACCAGTTTCATTATTAATTAAAGGAGCAAAAGCCTCAATAGGATTAGATGCTGAAGATTGTTTAATAACTGCATCTTGTAATTGTTGTATTTCTGCAGCTACATTTTTTACAGCTTTTCTTTTTCCGTAGTTTAACTCGTCTACAATTTCCCACAAGTTTCTTAAGAATGGATTATTTTGTTTTGATAGAGTTACAAATGCTCCAGTCATATAATCTATACCTGGATTATAATTCTTGATGCCTTTTACACCTCTTTCTTGAGCTTTTTCAGCTACACGGTCTCTGATTTTAGTTTCAATCATAGACTGCGCATTAGTTATAGTTCTACCCATTTCTTCTTGTAGAGCTACAGTTTCTTTATGTTTTTTAGGATTAGATTTTTCTAAATCTGCCATGTAGTCATCTAATATAAATAATCCTTTATAGAAAATTAAATCATTATTAAGTTCTACAAGTTCATCCATAGTCAAATAAAATGGGTTAGGATCTCCTAATTTAGTAAGCGGGTCGTTTTCTTGTATTCTTTTTTCTATATCTTTTAAATCTCTTCTTAAGCTTTTAACTACATATGCTACATCTTGATTTAATTGCAATTTACGTAATTGCCTTTCCATTCTTTCTTTAGCGGCTTTTGCTTTTTCATACGTTTCACCAACTTGAAAGTTTTTATTTCTTAATCTATCTTCAACTTGCTTTTTACGGTTTATTAATTTAACAATTAAATCATTAACTTTATCAAAATCTGTCATCTCTTCAGCTACAGGTATTTGCTCTAAAAACTCACTAAATTTAGACCCCATTTGCACAGTGGTAATTTTACTAGTCATACCTTTTTGAGTATCATACTTGTAACGAACATGTATTGGTACAATTCTAGATTGTCTTACTTTAGTAATCCCATATTCATTTAATAGAGTTTGTTTATATGCTCCTAACTGAATATTATATGTATCCATTTTTACAGAGAATGGATCATTTACAATTTTATATTGACCTCCTATATACTTTACATACCCAGCTTCTATAGATGGTGAAACAAATTTATAATCATATATACCTGCACTACCATCACTATACAGTACTAGTAAATCTATTGTACCTCCAGTATCAGCTCCTTTATCTATAATTAATTGCTCTGTTCTAAACACAGCTTTACCTTCCGGGTCTATAGATTTTTGTTGTTCTTTAGCTTGTTTAATAATATCTTTTATACCATTTTCTAATCTCTTAAATTGAAATTCATTAAATGGAGAGTTAGCTAAAATTTTAGATCTAGATCCTGTACCATTAGCATATAGCTCTACTAAGTCTTGTAAAGAAGCGTGACCTGCAGTACCTGTTTCTTTTCTAATATTTTCTGTAGCTATTCTTCTCTTTTGTTGCTCATCTGTTTCAGGTTTTTTAGCAATCTTCATATTGTAAAAATACTTTCTTACATCATCAGAAACTCTACCTTTAATTACTACACCTTCATATTTTGTGCCTGGTATACCTACATATCTTTCTAATTTATCACTGCCAGGCTCTACAATCCATTTTTCTTTAATTCCTTGTTGTTCAGCATTAACTTGATCTATATGAAATGATTCTGTTGTTGCATTAAATTTTTCTATAGAATCAAGCCTTGGGTCAGAAATTTTAGGAGCTTCCATTTCATAATATTCTCCTGCCTCTAATCCTCCTATATTTTTTTCTGCTCCTAAATAATTTCCTGCAGATTCATTTAACATTATAAATGCTGCTCTAGAATATGGATCTTTTTTTACTTTAATAAAAAAATTCCTTATAGCTTGCATTACTCTTTGTAACCATGTCTGCGCTCTATCCTGTAATGCTGGAGAATCGTTACCTTGTATATTCTTTACTAGTTGCTGTGCTATAAGTTTTCCCACAGCCTCTTTTTTCAATTTCATTTCATCTCCTTGATATGCTTCTTGGTATCTTGGATCATTTACTACATCATCGTATATGCTGTACTTTTCTATGTTACCCATTATTGAGTTAAACAATGGGTTTTTAGTAGATTGTAATATTTCTACAAAAAAGTGAGCAGCTTCTTCAGGTAATGTATTAATGTTAGCTTTTCCAGCTACAACTTGTACTACTTTTCTAAGCATATCTGCTTTGGCAACAGCACTAATTAACTGCCCTTCTTTATTTCTAATTTCGGACACAGTATCTACACTAATCCCAATATTATCTAAAAATTTCTGTATTGCTTGATCTACTTTTTCGTTTGCCTCTTGAAGAACTTCATTTTCCATTTGATGGTAAATGTTCTCAGGATTTAATGCAGAGCTTATACCTAAATGTATAATATCTCCCCCAGCATCTTTAGCTACTACTGCAGTTACACCTGGATACGCTTTTTCAATTTTATCAGCTATAGTTTGTGCTCCATAAGAAATATTAAGTGCTCTACCGTCAGGAGTTCTTAAATTAAATCTTTGATTAACCTCATCTAATAATTCAGATGATCTAGGATTATTAAAACTACCTAAATTTTCTGTAGCATGTTTAATAGATTTATCTTCAGCTATAAATACCGGATCACCGTTTACATTAACAATTCTAGGTTCTCCATTAGAATCTACATCTCCTTGTTGAAACCAATTTTTAAATGTAGGTGTATAAGTTACAGCCCACTTTCTTAATGCTGCTTCTTTGTTTAATCCTAATCCAACTATACTATTAAAAAGTTTAGATGTTTTACCACTTTCTGTAGTTACTTTATCTATTTCTTGAGTTTTTGGATTTCTATATACTGTACATGCCATATTTATTATTTGCTTGTTTTACAATTGTCCTTATCTTTAAGAACATCATTTACTTCGTTAGATATTGCATCTTTACTCTTAAATAATTGTTCTGTACCCTGTTGTCTTGTAGGGTCATAACCAAAGTCCTCCATGTAACTATCTTTACTAGAGTAATTACTTGAATCTAAAGTTGTTGCACGATACAAAATTACACTTTTTCCAGAAACTAACTGCTTATTATCCTTAGCATTTTTAGCATGAGCCCAATTTCTGTACCCCATAGCTAAAGCTAACTCCTCTAAACCTTCTCTACCTTTAAGTGTAATTCCAGCAGATCTTGCTTTTTTAGTGCCTTTATAAATGTCATTCATACTTAAAGCTCCTATAACTTTTAAATTGACTCTAGCGTCCCCTGTAGTTAAATACAGTCCTCCAGGCATAAGAGTTTTTGCTACAATTACTGCACTACCCACTTTGTCTAAAACTTGTTCAGCACCTTTAGTTATGTCTAATGTATCTAATCCAAACTTAGAAACATTTGATTTTAACATAGAATCTTTACCAGACTCTATTAAATTCATACCATCTCCTCGTTTAGGAATTTGCTGAAATACATTTAGATTTGGGTTATTTTTAGATGGTCCTGTATTTATAAATAACTTAGTTTCATATACAGGTTTTGTGCTACTACCTATTGTTTTCATTTCTCCAGTTGGTGCGGATATTGTTACGTACTCATGTCCAGATGTGTGGATTATAGTACCATCCGTAAATGCTTGTTTTCTTTTCTCACTTATTTTATATGGTAATCTTGGAATTACTTTACCATCACCCCAAGAGTTCTGCATAAAATCTTCCCAAACAGTATCTAAATTTATATTAAAATCTTGCGCATGTCTTTCAAAATATGGTGATATTACTTTTAATACTTCTACACTTGGTAATACTTGGAAGAATGCATTAGGAGAAAAGTGGAATCCAGATTGTAGGACACTAAACTCAATTAAATCTTTTGATAATTCTGGTGCAATTTCTTGTAACTCAGAAAAAGAATCTGCTAATAAGTCAACATCAAATGTTTGTAATTTCTTACTAAATAATTTAATATTATCTATATGATAGTTTGAATTTTTAGCGTCTTGATATGATTGCAATAAAGGAAATAACTCTTGTATTAGTAAATTATCTTTTAATCGTGGAGACGCTTTAGCTGCAAGAATTCTTCTAGGTAAACTAGAATCACCTCTAAACAATTGTTCTGACCTATTTTTTAGATATTGTCTATTCATAGGAGTGTTCTGAACAATATAAGAAGATAAATGAGAGTCAAAACGTTTCATTACATAGTTTATTTCTTCCGCACCTCTCCTTAGTTGTGGATCAGTCATCTCATAAATCTTATCATACGTCCATTTAGATATGTATGGGTGGAATTCTTTTAAGTCTGCAGAAGCAAACATCTTAGACCCCTCATCAAATCCTTCTCTAAACGCAGACATTAAAGAAAACTTATTGTCTTGATTATATATCAATTTATCTACATTAACAAATGCTTTAGTATCCTCTACTCTTGCAAGCGCAGCTTTCATATACTTAATAGCGGTAGGACCACTTAATTTACTAGTATCAAACTTAGTAGCTGTTGTTAATAAAAACAAATGGTCTGCATAGTCTCTATACCTTAAAAAATCTTCAAAAACTTGTGCTTGCATTTTCATTTCTACCGGGCTTAAATCAGATGTTGATTTACCTACCATATCTTTTAATAGTTCTGTATTAAACATAGTTGGAATATCTCCCTCTTTCATTATACCATACTTCTTTTGTAAAGATGCTACAACATCAGCATCTGTCATGTACGAATTACCTGCAGAGTATTGAGCAGCTAATGATCTTTGAGTTTCATTTAATTTTACATATTCATCAATAACTGGTTGTGACATAAAATATGCTACTTGCTCTAAAGGTACTCCTGATCTTAATAGTGTCATATGAACAGGAGCGTACTCTACACCTGCATTAATATCAAATACAAAATCTTCTTTAGTAACATCTACGTATCCAGTTACATACTGTGCTAAAACTCCTGATATTTTCATATCACCATTTACATCATATACTTTAGATAAACTAAATCCTTCACCATCAAAGTTAAATTGTATATTTAATTCAGGACTCCAGTCTAGATTAGCTCTTTGTGCTTTAGCGTGTTGAGTTGCTGAAACAGCTACAATACCAACACCCCCTAATCCAGACCACATACGATAAGACGTATTAATAAGATTTGGAAAAGATAACATTTTTTCAAAAGAGTTAGGACTTGTGTCTTTACCTGATCTTTGTTGTCTTAAAGTTGCTATTTGATTTGCAACATCTTTAACTTCAAATGCTCCTACAGGCATAATAAGCTGATCAAAACTTCTAGGATTTTCTAATACTTGTTTAATATTAGTTTGTATTTGATTCTGCATTGCAGGCTTAATATTTTGCTGCACTGTAGATAGTTTTTTAAACTGCGCTAAAGTTATGTCTCTTGGCTCTTCTTGCTGCATTACTTCGTACCTTTCTTCTACTGTAGAATTTTCATCTGTTAAATAAGGTACTTTAGAAACAGTATTACTTTCTGCATTATATATATAGTTAGGGAAATATAGAGTTAACTTATCAATATCATAATCCGATCCAGACTTTCCTACTATTTCAGAAGGTACTATAATTGTAGACCCGGCTGATGGTGGTAAGTATCCTGCTACTTCTATAAAATCTATAGAATTAAGTCCCTCTGTAGGAATACGGAATCCTATTAATTGTTTAAGATCCTCATCAATTTCATTAATATTTATCAAATTACCTAATCCTAGCTCTTTAAATCTATGAGGCAACATCACCTGCATTGCTAATGTTTTAGAACCTGGATTGTTTGAATCTTCTTTTCTGTAAAACTTTAAAGGTTTTAATTGTAAGCCATGTAAATCCATGTTCTTACTATTTGCTAACTCAAAATCTTTCTGCTTTATAGCTCTTGCTTGAATCTCTAAACCGGTTGCAGCTTGTAATACCATCATATCACCAGGCATTTTTCTTTTGATAACAGAGTTTGTTACAATAGCATATAATATAGACTCTATTTTATCTCTTTCAAACAGCTGATTTATAAATGGAATGTCACTATTAAATAATGCCTTAATACCATTTTTAGTATGTGTTGGCATATCACGTTTATCTAATTCTGATACGATTGTAGATGCTAATTGGCTCATATCTTTAGCTAAGTATCTACCATCATCCTGCTTTTCTAAAGATAGTCTATCAGCTAAATCTTTTATATCTCTAGAAATTAACTCGTAGTTTAATTCATGATATTGGTCAATAACAGGTTCTAATCCAGCTTCTTGATACTCTTGGCTAAGCTGTCCATTTTCATATATATTTAAAGGAAGGAGTGATGTTAACTGTGTTCCCGCAGAAACTTTATTTTTAATTTTTGGTGCAATTTCTACCTGAATACCTATTTCAGAGAAATCAAATTCTACTAATCCTATAGGTTCATTATTAGCCTCACTCAATGACATTGGTTTATAAGTAGCAAAGTCACCTTCATTTTCTTGGTAGAAAGAATCAAAGTTTTTACCGTCTTCTGTAGCACCCCCTACTTTAGCTACAGAATTAAATATCATATAATCTACATCATTAGCTTCCATATCTTCATTAATCTGATCATATGTTCTACCAGGCATTAATTGAGGTATTAATGGAAATAATGCAAATTTATGAAAAGTCATAAGTCTAACATTGTCTTCTGTAAATGGAGCAAACACTTGAGGCTTAAGTGCTGGGAAAAATGCTAAATCTTCATTTGTAATAATTTCCCCATTCATAATTTTTTGATATAAGTTTTCTTGAGCGTCAGTCCATTTACCTGCCCTCCATAGTAAACTTCTATAAGAGTCTAAATGCATAAACCCTCCACCATCAAACTCATCCATATCTAAGTAAGTTTGCTCTAATATGTTTTCACCTTTTTCGTTTACATTTTCTAACATCTTAGGATTTAACACACTTATCACATCAATATACTCTTGCAAGAATGGAGAGTCTACCTTTACATCTCCCCTAACTACTGCCCTTGCAGTTTCCGTATGATCTTTTTCCATCCCTAGATTTGGCATACTTTCATTCATCCAATTTAAAAGCTTTGGATCAGATGATGGGAATATTTTAGTACCCGATGCTCCTGATGTTCTTTTAAATAAATCTTTATATAATGCTAAATCTCCTAAGAATAATTTAGACTGCTCTATAACACCAGTCATGTGTTCATATGTTAATTGCTCACTTAAAACCTTTACCGTTTGTGGTAGCAATGATGAAGTTTCAGAAGTATTATCTCCTGACCTTGCTTTTAATTTAGTTACTAACTGATTGTTTAACCCCACATTAAACATAGATCCTTGCTTACCGGTTCTAATTACATTTAAGTCCACTAACGAAGCTGTAATTTCTTCAATCTTATTATCTAAAAAGCTATTTAAACTAGCAACTGTACTCTCATTAGTTACTAGATTTAAAATTGTATCTTCATTTAATTTTTTAGATAACTCTTTACGACTAATATTTACAACTCCTTTAAAGAACCTAAGATCTCCTCCTTGGTTTGCGTAATGCTGTATTCTTCTAAGCTTACTTGTTTTATTTCTATTAAATGTATTTGCTGTTTTAATCTCATCTATCAAATACCCTTGTAATCTAGCTATCATAGTTGGTCTATCAATAGCTAAAGTAGGTTCTATTCCAAATCCTATACCATATTCAGTCTTTTTATCTGCTGTTCTAATCATTGGTACAATACCATTATCTAAGATTGCGTTAATGTGCATTACAGCAATGTCTGAAGGCTTACTTTTAGACAGGCCTTTAGATCTACCAAACTCTTGTTTTATATCTTCAAGAACAGAAATTTGCATACGTCTGCCTTGTTGAGCTATAGATTGCAGCCATGTTGAATTTGATAAATTATCGTATGTCCTTAATGTTTCTGCATATGCAGGATCACTAGTTAATTTAGAAGCTATCACATCTAGGTGTGTTTTTAAACTAATACCATAAACCTTTTTACCCGCAGCATTTATATGAATTAAATCTACAGCATATTTTGTTTTCTCAATTTCAATATTCATTAAAACTTTTAATCTTCCTTGAATATCACCCTCATATAGATCGCTAATTGGATTTGTTAATACTTCACGGATAGTCCAATTAACCGCATCTTTAACTGCATCACTATTTTCATACTGTTCCATAAAATGTGGAGTATCTGAAAACTTAATACCTATTGAAGAAAGTAATGCTGCAGCCTGTAATGAATCTTTTGGCCTTGTAGACCACTCTTCTAAAGTCTTAGTAATTTTATTTATAGTGACTTTTGTGTCTTTATTAACAATCATCTTACCTTCCTCTAACTTTCCAACACCATCTAATATAGATTTTTTAAAGTTTAATTTCCAGGTATTTCTAACAAGATCGTCTATCCTACTTGAGTTATTATCAAGTAAATATCTACCCCCTTGCTTATCTATAGATTGCATATAAAATGTTCTATTAGCCTGGTTAAATTGTTGTAAGACTCTAGTAATCATTCTTATTTGTGGTCCCGTTTTATTAGACCAATCTGTTACATTTCCAGATATACCTAATCTAGTAGTTAAAGATTTTATTTCTGGTCTAACGTCTTCAAGAGCCACTAATTCTTCTAGAATAAATTCAGGATCTGTATTAGCTAGTTTTTTATATAAATAAGCCATTGTTGACCCAAAATCTACAAGTTTAGGCATTCCACTATTATTATATACAAATTGTCTTTTACCATTTAGTTCTTGACTTGCTGGTAATGTTGCTATTAAAAGCCTTACAGGATGTGGTAAAGTTAAATTAGGATCTATTTCTGACTGAGGAGTATCAAATCCTACTCCACTTTTATCATCTTCATTTATTTCTAACGCATCAATAACTTCTATCTTATATCTCTGTAAAAATTCTTTATGTCTATCTATAAAAAAGTTCCAATTATTTTTTATTATAGCTCGTGTTTTTTGTAATTTTAAAAGTTCTTCCTGTACAAACTCTTTTTGTGTTTTACTTTTAGCTACACTTAATTGGGTTTTTAACCTATTCTCTGTAGTTAATAATGATCCTAATATTTTGTTATATACAGTATTAGATTGACCTGGACCACCATATAAAGATTGAATAGCGTTAGATACTTGCTCAGTTTTACTAACTGTAAATATATCTTCTATTTCAAATAATCCTTGTTTAGCAGCTAAGTTGAACAAGCTTACAGTCATACCTTCTACGGTATTATTAATTAAAGTTGGACTAATAGCATCACCCTCCATATATGCTTCTTCATTACTATCATATAAAGTTATTTTAGTAGTTGGGTCTGAAAAATATCCACCGTGTATTTTAGACATCATATTCTCTGCGTTAGACGCCGGGTTAGTAAAGAAATTTAAGATGTTAAATACTTTATCAAATAATCTATCTAACCAAGATTTTTTTACATTTTGACCTACCCTATAGTCACCATCAGCAATTACATATTGTCTAAACTCTTCTGCTAACCATTCATCTGCTTCTTTGTCAGTAAACTCAGATAAATTTTTAACTTCATTTTTAAATGTTCTAGCTTTACCTCGCATTGCTTTAACTTCCCCATACATCTTCATTCTATCTTTCGTGGGTATAAGTCTTCTGGTAACAGCATGCCAAGTCTCATGATATACTACACCATCTACATCCATTTCACTAGATAGTAATATATTTCCATCTCTCGTAAATTTACCATACCCTTTACCATCTATGAGTCCTTTTACTAAATCAATACCAATTAATGCATTACCATTATTATCTTTAGGCATATTGGCATTAAACCATTTAAGCTGTCCGTCTAGATCTACCAGCTGTGAGTTTTCAAACTCTACAGATGATTTCAACATAAACGGTGAATCTTCTTCTGCATCTTCTTCAGCATTAGGATCAAAGTTTGAAAATGGGCTATTGTCCATATTTTGTTGTCCTTGATCTAAGTTAACTTTTTGAATAACTTTTACTTGCTGAGTTGGTAGTAGAGCTCCCTTAAGAGCTTCCGCTATACCTCCTGGTAAATCTTTACCGCTAGCCATATTAATCATTCCCTCAAATACTACATTCCCATCTTTATCAGTTATTTGAACAGGTGTAGATTTTAATTTCTCTTCAATAAGAGCCTCAGCGTCCTCAACAGACATTAGTGTTTCTTCACTAGACTGTATAACTACCTCTCCCGTATCAGTCACGGTAGCTTCTATAGTTGACGGAGAATTCTCTTCAGCTTTAGATTGATTTTCTACACCATCTGTAATATCCTTAGCAGACACAGCTTGTCCATCATGTTTTATGTACATATTCATAAATTGAGGAACTGTAGATTGCTCAACATCTTTAGATTTAGATGCGTCTAAAGGCATATTTACTGCAACAGGAATATCTACTATCTCTCTACCTTTACTTGATAATAAGTATTCAGTATAATTAGCCCAGTCTTGTGTAGATACTTCTAAGTCATCACTTACTTTTACTTCTGTAAACGTCTCGTACTCAGGAGTGAACTTTTTCTTTTTTATATATAATTTAGCTTTTCCTTTAGCGCCCTTAATAGCTTCTTTTCTAGCATTACGAGCTGCTGTTCTAGCCTTATCATCTCTTCCTAATCTTGTGCTATTAGCGTTATGATTTATAGTTGATAAAAACTCTAAAAAACTCATATGCTCTGCAGCATACTTATTAGGATCTGCCAATTGTTCTAAAGTAATTTTATTACCTTGATCCCCGTAATGTATAGCATCTGTCTCTAACCAAACAGAATATTCTTTAAGCTGTCTATCTTTAGCTTGCTTACCAAAAAATATCATTTCAGATAGAATAGTGGTAACTCCTTTACCTCCAATAAGAGAAGCTTCAGTCGGATCCATTTTATCTTGCGCAACCATTTGTTGTCTAGTTGCAAATAACCTTACTAGATTGTATACATTTCTTTGAGAGTTTTCCCCTAAAGTTTGAGGCCATCCTCTAACTAAATTTCCTTTTACCCCAGACATATCTTGAGGCCTACTTAAAAATAAGAACCCATTAGGAACATTCCATTGATTTCCTCCTATACTTATATTAGCTCTTTCTTCCCCCTTCTCACCTAGTGCAGCTTTTAATTGCACATTTTGTATGTCTGACTCTTTATCTACAAGTCTCCCTAAAATAGAACCTCTAGATTGTGGGTTACCATTTTCCCATATAGTCATACTTTTTGATTTACCAGAAATATTATAATATAAAGGAGCTTGAGATTCTAATAGCTGAGCTCTGTGCTCTGCATGTTTTCTAGATACTTCTTTTACGGCTGCTTTAATAGTACCATCTTCATTTAAATCTGTTGATTGGTTATATTTATAAGAACCATCAGGAGTAGTTAATCCTGCAGTAGGCATATCTGTATAAGCTATTTTACCATCAACTAATATAGGCTCTAAATTACTATCTACTAAAACAAGTTTAATATTTTCATTTTCTGCAGTAGTAACCTTGTTTAAATCTTTTAAAAAGACAAACTTTTTACTATAATCTACGTCTCCTTTGTTTGAGTCAAAGAAAATAATTTTGTCTTGCATTTCTGCAGGCATATTATTTCTATGAACTATCATTAATCTATTACCTGATTTTTTTGACCAATCAGTTAAATTTTCTGACGCTCTAAAAAATCTTAGCTGAGACATTATGTGTTCTAAATGCATCTGCTCTGAGGCAGTTAAATCTCTTTCTTCTAGTATTTCTTGATAACTGTTATAATTATCTAGAGCAGCTTTATGATTTCCAGCTGTTTTTAAGAATGCAATATCTAAAAGGCTAGGAGTGTTATTATTTTCTAACCCATTATCTGACCATAAACTTTCATCTGTATAATCTACATTAGATTGAATACTATCTTTTCCTGAAGGACCTTTACCGTCGTCTTCTCTAACTTCTTTTTCTGAAGGAGTCATTACACCCTCTTGCCATCTGGTGTATTCCATAAGAGTATTTAAGATAGCCGCTTGTAGGGTTTGAGCTTTATTGTTAGACTCAAACTCTTTAGCTATTTTTCCTAAATCATCCTTTAGAGCATTTTCTGTTTTAGATTTAATATTGGCTATCATTTTAGTTAATGAGGCCACATCTCTATCTATAGAAGCTAATTCGCTTCTTAACCAAACTTCATCTTCTGCTGTTAATCCTTCTGGTGGAAATACTTTTGTTTGTCCATTTTCATCAGTGAATTTATTTAATATACTTTCTACATCTTTTCTGTGTTCTGACAGTAAAGTTAATTCTTTTTGAAATTTTACTAAATCCTCACTGATTAGTTCTATGTATTCTTTAGGAATATTATTTTCTGAAAACATTTGTAAAAGCTCCTGAAGAACTTGTTTATCTACTTCTTTACCCCCTTCTTTTTCAGATAATGCTAATTCAGTTAGAGTATTTTTATCAAAGTATCCTTTATCAACTAGACCTTTATAAAAATCTTCTTCAGAAACTAAACCTAAAAACTCATTTATTAATTCAAAAGCATCCTCTTGAGTAGCTGGCCTTCCTAGTATATCGCTAGTAGATTCTGGATTAGTTAGTAATCCGTGAACAACCTGCATTTTTAAACTATGCTCTTCTAGAGTTGACAAAGCGTCTACTAACTCACTTTCTTTTTGTTTAAATTCTTCCTCCTGTTGTAATATTTCCGCTAAAGCTTTTTGTGCCCCTTCAATACCAAATTTACCTTTTCTACCTAAAGCATTTAGATTAACATATAGTTGATTGTTTTTATCTTTTTTAGCATTTTGTATAGCACTTAAGGCTGCTTGCGCATCTTCTGCAACTTGTAAAAGTTGAAACTGTGTTTCATAGATTTCTTCATTTACTGAGTCTAGATTACTAGCTAAATCATCTTGTAGTACATCTATAGTAGCTTGTAATCCTTCAAGTTGGAAGGATGCTCTATCAATAATTTTAAAGTTTTTTAAATCTGTATTACTTGGATCAAATGATTGAAATTTAGTTTGTTTTCCTTTTATAGCTTCATTTAATTCAGCAATTTCTTTTATATCTCTTGGAGTCTTATTTACTTTACCTTCTAACATTTCTAAACGTTTTAACATTTTAAATGTATCTGCGTCTGGAATAACAACTATACCATCTTTATTTTGATTTTTGTAGTATCCTCTATATGTTTTAGTTTCACCATTCTTATTAGTGTAATCAAACTCTATAATCTTACCTCTATATTTTCTAGCTAGATTTTTTTCATAATCAGAAAGATTTTTATACTCCTCATTAAGAGTAACATCTTCCATGTAATTTTCTATCTGCTGTATTTTATCTTCTTTAGCGTCTGGATCAATAAGCTGCTGCACTAAATTTAACATTCTATGTCTTTGTGCTCTAATATTTCTAAGATCTTGTAACTTTTTTATATACTCATCTTTCTTTTCTAAATATTTAACTGGATCTTCTTTTTCCATTTTATCTAAGACCTGCTGCTCTTCAGATGATAAGTTAGGAGCTACTCCTTGTTTTATAGCAATAGCTAAATCTACTATTTCCTCCCTTACATCATCAAGCTCATATAGAACTTTAAGTGCTTCTTCGTCTTTACCAGCTTTTTCTAATGCATCTGCTTTTGCTTCTAATTTAGATGCTTTTTCTGATAAACCTTGTAGTACTAATTGTGGGTGTCCTGGCTCTGTAAATCTAGTTATACCCAATTGTTGTTTAATTGATTTTCCAACAGAAGAATTTTCCATAATGTTAACAGCTTTTCTACCAAGCTTTTCCATTGTAAAATTCTTAAGACGTTGTATCATACTCTCATTCTCTGCCTTATCATTTGCAGGAATATCTTCAATTGTTTCTGCAGACAGATCTAGCCCTTCTTCTGTTAACTCTTCAATTAGCATTGACTCTCTTGCATCTAAATCTTTTGCAGAAGAGTATGCGTGTACAAGAGCTTTTCTATAATTATCACCAACATTTATACCATCAGTACTCTCAACTAAAGCTTTAATGTCTTTAGCTCTTTGTGTATGCTGTTCAATTACTTTCTCTTTTCTACCCTCTAAAAACTCTTCTCTCTCTTTAGAAGACATATCAGTAGTCATATCCTCATAATCAAACATCTCTTCAAAAGCATCATTTTCCATATTACGAATATCTTCAATACTTTCTTGCACATCTCCGTAATACCCAGCTTTCATTCTATGATATACATAACTAAAGAAAGCATCATGATCTGCATTTTTATACGCAAAATTATTCTCTGTAAGCATTGCATACTCTCTATCTTTTTCAGCATTTTGCTGATCCATAGCCATATCAAAATTTGTTTGAATAGCTTGCAGTGCTGTAGGGTTTTTATTTATATGACTAGTTAGATCATCTAACTCTTTTCTTTGAGCAGTACGCTCCCTGAAGGCGTCCCAGCTACCCCCTTGCATACCCATTCCAAATTCTTTTTTACCTGTATCTGGATTAGTTTTAGTAAACGATGGTAATCCTAAACCCCCTAATATAAATCCTAAGAAAATTTCTTTTTGTCCTTCTGGGCTACCATAAGCCTCCCCCATAGAATCAAAAGTATTTTCTAATAATCCTCCTAAAGCTTCTAATGAAGTTGGATTTTTTCCTTGTGTGTAAAAATCTTCTGCAGCTTTTATTCCTGCAATTCCTGCTAATTTTTGACCTCCCTCTTCAACAAATCCTTCATATAAAGGTCGTTTAAAGGCTGTATGCATCCAGCTTCCAAAGTTTCGTAGACTACCAAAATCTTTATATTTAGGTTTTAATACTTTAACCCCATCAACAATATCTGTTTTAAATTTATTTTTTAAACTTTTTGTACTGTTTCGAGCTCCTTTTCCAAATATTTTTGGAAACATTAACATATTGCTATATCCTACTAAAGCTGCATTTGCTGCAAATACTCCATTAGCTGTAGAATATGCTACTTGTTGAATATCAAGCATTTCTTGTTCAGTAGGAGCTTCACCTGTACGTTCAGTATGTAACTGTGTAAGAGCAGAAATAGTTTCATCAAAATTATGTCTAGCTTCTACCCCAGACTCATACATCGCACCAGTAGCAAATCTTCTACCTGCAACTAAACCACTGTATATTTTTTCATTTCTATTTAATCTTTGTAGATTTTTACTACCCTGTATAGCTGTTTGCCCATATTTAGTATTACGTAAAGCAGCTATTCGTTTCATATGATTAGCAGCCCTAGCTGGTATTAAAGCACTAGCTAGACCCATTGTAGCATACTCAGAAATTACTGCACCAGCAACAAATGATAAACCATTTGCCATACTATCTGTCCAAAAATTTGCAGCTCCTGGGCCAAACGCAGCTTTAAATGCTCCATATTCAGCCTCTTTAGATGTGTAGTAATTTGGTAACGCCTCTCTAACAGATTCATTTATACCATCTAAACTTCTTTGAAAATCGTTATTAAAAAATTTACCCCAAGTAGAACTTTTACCAAATCCATCGTTAAACCCTGAATTAACAACTTCTGCCAATCCTACACCTAGCCCAACAGTATTACCTAAAACATTTGTAACTATACCTACTGGCATTTGAGCTCCATAAGCTCTTACAAACTTTTCACCAAAACTTTGTCCTTCTGCTCTAGTATCATCTATATCACTTTCATTGATAGAAAAAGGCCTGTCAATATACTTATCGTAATCGTCATAATTAACATCTGATATTTGTGCTCCACCTGTAAAAGGATTTGCTATACCTCTAGATATATCTCCCGCCCCCGGACCAAAAAAGCTTTGACCTAACCTACTTTCTGGCTCTTTCTCATCTTTAGCAGTGTCAATAATGTTATTAGAATTTAACTCTGTACCATCTCCAGGCTGAAGTAAACTGTCATCTGTTAATCCACCTGCTTCTTTTTTTTCTCGCATATATATATTATTTGTAAGCTATCTCTGAAATGCTTCTTGATCTAAGTTTGTCTCTCAAGACTGCAATCATAGTTGGGTTTTGTTTTTGATACAGTGCCCACACTGATTGGTTTAAACCTCCATTAACAATCCAAGGTAAGTTTTTACCTTCATGCTGCAAATATAACATTCCTTGGCTATCTTTTACAAATTGATTGCTATATTCTGGTTTTCCTAAAATCATATCTACAAGATACTGGTCTTCATAGTACCTTTGATATTGTACCATTGTCTCTTGATTTCCTCCTGCAGCCGCTGTAGCATACTTAGATTGAATATCAATATATTGCCCCACACTAGCAGCATTACCAGTTTGCATTTTGATGCCATTTAACTCTTGTCTTATTGCTTCCTGATACGCTAAATTAGGTAGTCCCATTTTTAATGCCGTATTTCCTAGTATTCCAGATTGTAAATTCATCTGCAAGTCTCTACCTGGCTTCATTTCTATTATTTTAGAAACTCCATTTTTATTTCTAAATTGGTATCTTAATGGAGTATTTGTTAAAGGATCTGCTTCATAAACATCTGTAATTGTACCTCCTTTCCAAAGCTCATAATTTTCTCCTAAGAAATCTTTATAATCTTCTTTAGTGTTAACTCCAAATATGTTCCAATCTTGCATAGGGTCAGAAGCAATCATAGTTTTATTTAAAGCTTTTTGTATTTGCTCTCCCTCTTTACCACCATCTGTAGTGTATCCGTTTTGAGTTAAAGTCATACCGTTGTCTTTAATATGTTTGAAAACAGCATCTCCTGTAATACCATTATCTTCAGAAACCATCCATCCATAAGTACCCATAGCTAATTCTTTTAATCTAGGAATATCTTCTTGAGTATAATTTGTTCCTAAACGTTCGTTAAGTTTATCTACAGTCATATCTTCATTATCCTCATCTCCAAATAACTCTTCCATCAATTGATCTTCTTCACTATCATTAAATAAACCCCAGAAACCTTCCATCATATTTAACTCACCACTTTCATTATTCGCAGCACTTGCTCTATGCCAGTCTCTAACATTTCTAAATTTATCCATTTCATTCACAATACCTTCACTAAATCCTCCAACAAACCCAGCTACTCCTCCTACTATTCCTCCAAAACCTCCTCCTGCAACAGTTCCTACAGCTGTACCTAAACCAGGCACTATAAGTGTACCTCCAGCACCTACATACATAGCTCCTGTTGACCCTCCAACTAGTGCTCCTGTAATCCCTCTCTCTGCTGCAGTATTAAGCATTTCTCCATAACTATTAGAATGGTTATATGTTTGAGATGTAAGCATCTTAGTTAACTCAAAGAATTTCTCATCTCCAGGCTTATTATGTGCTTTATTAAGTTCGTTCCATCTGTTTAACTTTTCTTGACCTCCTTCACCTTGATTTAGTAAATAGGTTTCTATTGAACTATCTAGCATACCTTGATTAAACGCAAGCTTTGCCATTTTATCTTCATCAGTCATATTAGGATCACTTAAAACCTGTAAGTTTTGTAAAGAATTTACATACGGATTATCGTTAGTAATACCTTTTGTTGAGGTAGTTCCAGAAGTCATAATACCAGTAGGTAATCCTAAAGATGATGTACCTCCCTCTCCTGCTTTTGGAGCTGTTACTTTATCGTATACATATTGTCTAGTAAATCCTTTTAAACGATGCATTATATCTTTCTTTGCCATTATAGCTTTTTGCTCGTCTGATAAGTTGTCCGGTAATTCTAATTGAGTTAATCTTCTATAGTCTTGCTTTCCTTCATTACTTTGAAGGTAATTTTCATACATTAATGCAGCTATTCTGTCTGCTTTACCTACAGTAATACCTTCCCAATTATATTTGGTATCAGCTTTAATAGTCTTAAGTAAACCTGCCATTGCTGTATCATAGTCTAACATTTGCTCACTCATAGGCTCATAAACGCTAGATTCAAATATTTCTTTATCTTCATTATAAAAATATGACACATGATTTTTTGCAGACCCTTCCCCAAAATCAAGAACTTGTTGTCCTTGCATTCTAGCTTGTCTAATAAATTCTAATTCTTTACTTCTATTTGCGTAAGATTTTTTAGCAGCTATAATTCCTGGATCTTGATCAACATGATTAGCTGCATCTTGTATAGCTAATCCTGCGTTTTCATAATCACCTTGATCATTAACATTATTTAAAAATCCTTTTACTTGCTTTTTAGCATCTTCTACAAGAGCCTTATCACCATCCATTACTTCTAATTGAGCTAATGTACGATCAATTAAATCTTTACCTTGTTTATTTTGATCATATCTTTGTCTAAGAACTTGATTTACCTGAACAGATTGTGGGTCAACATATTGACTTACAAAAGGTTGTAATTGGTATTTACTATATTTATTTGCCATATCGTCTTATTTTTTTCTTATATCCTCCCATTCTTGCTAATGTACTTTCTTCTTTTTCCTCTTTGTTCTCTTTTTTCTTTTCTTCTTTAGGAGGAACAACTGGTTTATTACGTAAGTTAAAGTTTTTCATTAGCTGATTGTAATCATCATCCCCTACTTTATATCCTGCAGCTATTAAATCTTCTCCATAATTCTCTCTGCTATACACACCTGTTTGTCCAGATATAGCTCTTGCTAATCTTTCTTGTCCTTCATACTTTAATTTATCTGTACGCATCGTAGCTAATCCTTTAACAGCGTTATCTACTGCCATTAAACGTCTATCTTTAGTTGCTGCTTTCGCTCCTGCATTAAATTCATCTACTGTCATTTTATTTGCTACATTTTGTATAGAGGCTCTTTGTTGAGATTGAGCATTCTGTGAACTAGCATTTAAAGCATTTGCTGCATTACCTGATCTCCTTTGAGCTTCTAATGCTGCTTCTTGATTACTAATAGCTGCATTAGCTTTAGTTTCATTTTGCTTTATTTGCATATCCGCTGTTTGCTTTTTACCGTAAGCCGCCATTCTATTTACTATAGAAGCTGGTCCTCCACCGGAAGTTTCAATAAATCTATTTAAAGCATTAGCATCTGAAGCATTTCTAGATAGTTGATCATTATAATCAACTCTATCTAATCTTACTTTAGCCATTCTTTCAGGAATGATTGTAGATGCTTTAACTAAATCTGCTTTAGGCACATTATCAGGTTTGTCTAAAAACGCCATTACAGAAGGTATAAATTGTGCAGCATTAACTAATGCCCCAGAGTAATCTTTCTTTTTCTTTTTCTTTTCTGTATCACCTGTGTCATCTGTGTCATCTGTTGTGCTTGAATCATCTTCAGTAGGAGTCTCTTCAATAGGAACATCTTCAGGAACATCTTCTGGTTTAAATCCTGTTCTAATAGTCTGTTCCCCAAACTTACCATCTACTTGTATTTGATTATTCTTATTTAATTTGTTCCATGCATTTTGATATGCTGTTACAAATTTAGGATCGTTTAGTTGACTATAATCTGTAATACCAGCTTCTTTTAAAACCTCTGGACTAATATTACTCATCCACTCTTCACCAAAGTTGTCATGTCCTGTAATGTACTTTTGAAGTTCTGCATCATCCATATAGTACTGCATATCTTGATGGTTTAATCCTGGTTGGTATCCTGGAATATCTCCATACTCTGGTAAATATACATCAGAAGCTACCGTTAAATTATCTTTTCCTTTTTTAGATGAATTACCATTTACAAAACTTTTAGAAGTTCCACCACTAGTAGTGTTTGCGTTATTGTTGGATGTGTTGTTTCCCTCGCCTGTATCATCTACATAAGTTCCGTTTGGTCCAAGCATTTTACCTCGTGAAACCTGTTTCCTATGAAAATCCTTTTGTCTCTCAGTCATTTCTTTCCCGTTGATTAAAGGATATTCATTAGATATATATGTATTAGTCTCTTTATCTAAAGTGGTATTAGTTGCCTCTTCATGTGCATCAACAGCATCTGATATATCCTTATTCTCCATTAGTGTTCTTGTAAGGTCGTTTGGAGTGTTATGATACGTAGTTATTCCTTGAGTTTGATCATCTATACCATCTTGATTCATATCTTGATAAAGAACTCTCCCATCTCTATCATATACAGTTCCATCTTGCTCAAAAGCTCCTTCTACTTCTAAAGCCTCATCTTTAGCTCCTCCTCCTTTATATCTTCTACCGCCAGTACTAGCAATTTTCTTTGGATTTCTACCAGCTGCATGCTCTTGCATCCTTGCTAATAAATCAATGTCCTCTTGAGATCCACCATCACGTAAAATTTCCTTGTGGTGTTCAGCATAAGATTTTCCATCTTTCTTTAAATGCTCAGAGAAAAAATAATCTTTTCTTTTACCTCCATGCTTAGCCATAGTAACTTGATCCATAGTTTCTCCATCTTCTACTTCTGTATTATCATCTAACAAAATACCGCTCTCAGACCCCATACCTGCCTCATCATGTTTATTACCCATAAATTCTACTGCATCAGATCCCGGAATTGGGGATACCTGTCCACCTGGAACCATACCACCAGCCTCATAAATACCTCCAGATTTTCTCTGTTGCATTTGAGACATAGTACTTAATTTTTCTGTTTCTTCTTCAACTGCGCTTGGACCTGGAACAGATCTATTATTAAAAGGGGAAGACGGTGCTACCACTTTATCATATACAACCTTGTCTTTAGGTCCCCCAAAAGTATATCTACGCTTCATTTTAATTCTTTGCGCTAATTTATCTAAAAGTCTAATATTTTTTTTCATATGTTTTTTTAATATGCGTATCGTGGCATTCCTCTATATCCACCACGTTTTGCTGTTACGTTTCTCCCTAAATCATACCCTGAATAACTTTTTTGTTTAACTTCTCCCGCTCTTGATCTTGCCATTTGAGCGCCTAGATCATCACTAACTTCTTTATTAAATTTAGTAATTTTTGCACTTCTTTCTGTTTCTAGCTTTCTTTTTTCTTTTTTAGCTTTGTGTTGCCCATAAAGTCCTTTACCTAGACCATACAATGCTCCACCAACAGCCCCAACAACATTACCTACACCTGGAACAATAGTTCCTAAAGCAGCTGCAGTAGACATTCCTGTTCCAACTCCTGATAAAATATCCCCAGTAACTTCACCTGCATTATATTTAGTATCATCATCATCTCCCCATACTTTTTTAGCTGCCATACCTGCACCTGAAGCAATAAGACCTATACCTGCCCCAGATGTAGCAAAGTCTTTTAAACCTTTTCCTAGTGCAGATCCTTTAGCCATAGCCTCTGTACTTTTAGATGCTGCCATATAACCATCTTTTCCTATTGTAGTTGATAACTCACCTGCTTTACCAAAAGACAAATTTCCCATTGGGGTCATCTTTCTCATTTCGTCTGCAGTTTTAAATCCGTCCATAGTAAGTGTTTTACCAGTAGTACTCAATGCCTCCATACCTTGTTTTGCTTTTTCAACACCTTTTTTCATTTTCCACATCTTGTCTCCCATCTTAAGTCTTTGGCCCATCTCAAACGCAGACTTAGTTTTATTAAAACCTTG
>TARA_R110000824_G_scaffold82855_3_pt1 | contig 35189 bp, 34 predicted proteins | sample TARA_R110000824 | Tara Oceans TARA_R110000824 (sample SAMEA4397747) | marine metagenome | biome: Polar Biome; feature: [MES] marine water layer (ENVO:01000295) within the mesopelagic zone...; material: water (ENVO:00002006), including particulate matter (ENVO:01000060) such as......
GCTGCATTATGCCAGCAGTGTATTCGAAGGGGAACGGGTCTATGATGGCGAAATTTTCAAACTCCGGGAACATACTGACCGCCTGATTGAATCGGCCCGTATTCTGGGCTTTAAACTGGAACAGACCGCTGAAGAAATCAATGAAGCTTCCCGCCAGACAGTGCTTGCGAACAAGATTGTTGATGGCTATGTCCGTCCGGTCGCCTGGCGCGGCTCGGAAATGATGGGCGTTTCGGCCCAGAACAACCGGATCAATCTTGCTATCGCCGCCTGGGTGTGGCCGAGCTACTTCTCACCGGAAGCGCGGATGAAGGGGATCCGGTTGAAACTTTCCGAATGGAAACGTCCGTCACCGGAAACGATCCCCACGAAATCGAAAGCGGCCGGTTTGTATATGATTTGCACGCTGAGCAAGCATCAGGCCGAGTCTGAAGGGTTCGACGATGCGCTCATGCTTGATTACCGAGGCCGGATTGCCGAGGCGACCGGAGCCAACATCTTTTTTGTTCGTGATGGTGCACTGCACACACCGACGCCTGATTGCTTCCTGGATGGCATCACCCGGCGGACCGTCATTGATCTCGCCCGGGCACGGGGGATCGAGGTTATTGAGCGCGCGATCATGCCGGAAGAGATGGTGGACTTCTCTGAATGTTTCCTGACGGGCACAGCCGCAGAAGTTACCCCTGTCAGCAGTATCGACAGATATCAGTTTACGCCGGGTACTATTTGCGCGCAGTTGATCAAGGATTATGATCAATGTGTTCGCCGTAAAATAGCCGCATAACCAGATTATAAAACACAACTGATCAATACCCGCCTTAACCATGTTGAGGCGGGTATTTTGATTTTCGCGCAATTTCGTCTAAAATAATGTATAGATACAGACAAATTTAATAAGCCGCAGATTGTTCGGGACAAATGACAGTTATGATAGTGACGCGATTAACCATGGCCCTGGGGCTCGCTCTTTTCGGCACGCAATTCGCTCAGGCAAGTTATGAGGCCGGCAAGGAAGCCCTTGACCGAAATGATGCCGTTGCGGCTATAGAGGAATGGCAGCCCGTCGCAAAACGCGGTGATGTCAATGCACAGTTTGCTCTTGGTGAGATTTATGAGAAAGGTGCAGAGGGGATCAATATCGATCTGATCGGCGCTTATGCCTGGTACAATCTGGCGGCGGCTCAGGGCAATGAAAAGGCGGATACAGCGGTTGAGCAGCTTAAGAGCAGCATGTCTCCGGAAGAAATTCAGGATGGCGAAGCCCAGTCAATTGCGGCATTGGGGTTCTGGTTTCGCAGTTTCACCGGTCAGGACGAGGCCGCCTTTCAGGTCGCCAAAGCCGCGGTTGGCGAGCGGAATCAGCAGCAAAATGACAATAGTGCAGCCCTTGCCGAACAACGGGCGGCTGAGCAGCGTGAGCTGATCGCGCAGCGAAAGGCTGAAGCGGAGGCCAAGGCAAAGGCATTGGAAGAAAGCCGCGAAGCGGCGATTCAGGCTGCACAAGCACAGGCGGAAGAGGCGAAACGGCAGGCGGCATTGCGCGAGCAGCAGATAGAAGAGCAGCGGATGGCCATAGCGCAGAAGGATGCGATGTCTGATCAGGCCGAAAAGGATGCAGCCCGAGCACGGCTTGCCGCCTTGATGGCGAAGCAAAACGGATCCACTGCGATAACAACGACGACGATGCCGTCAGTGCCTCAAGCAAAAATCACAAAGATCGAACCGGTTCCTACGCCCGCAATTGAGAAAAGCGTTCCTGCGCAAGCCGAACAGACGTCGGGTGAAGGGATGAGCGCTAAAGCTGAACCAAAACAACCGGTCGAACCCCTCAAAGAAAAGGCTGCGACCGATGCAAAGGCGGAAGCGGTGAAAAAGGCGGAGCCTTTAGCTAAGACTGAGGAACTGACGGTTGCCGATGCGGCAAAGCCGCAGCAGATGGAGAAAGTTGCGAAAGCAGAGCCGACGTTGACCGATGAAAAATCCGCAGCGCTTGCCTCATTGAAGAAGAAAGGCAGCCTTGACAATGATGCGGTTGAGCAGATTTTTGAGCAGGCAAAAATCGCTAATCTGGACACCCCGACCGCTCAGGCGGAAATCGAACAATCCATTGTTAGGATCGAGGCATTGAAATGGTCCCTCATTTCAGGGGCAAAAGGGGATACGGCCGCGCCAAAATTGAACAAGGTTCTGATGTCAAAGATGTCACCGGTTCAGATCGCTGAGGCAAACCGTTTGGCGAGCGAATGGTTGATCGAACGTCAGAGCGAACTCTGATCATCTGAATTTCTGACCTTTTCGGTCATTCATGGCTGTCCGCCGACCACCTTTTTGCGGCGTCTATATCCGTCTGCCGTTCCTTGACCCAGCTTGCCCCGCCGTCTTCGCCTTTCTCCATTTTCCAGAACGGGGCCTTTGTCTTCAGCCAGTCCATCAGGAAGTTTGCGGCGTCAAAAGCGTCCTGGCGATGGGGGGAGGCCGTGACCACAAGGACAATCGGCTCCCCAAGGGCCATGTCGCCATAGCGGTGGATAATCAGGCTTGCCTGTAAATCCCAACGCGCCTTTGCCTCTGTCTCTATCTTAGCAAGTTCCCGCTCCGTCATTCCGGGATAATGTTCCAGGCTGAAGCCCTTTACGGCGGACCCTTCATTGAAGTCGCGGACAAGACCGGTAAAGCTGACCACTGCGCCGATATCCGTCCGGCCCTTCGTGAGTTTGGCCATCTCCGTGCCAACATCAAATATTTCACGCTGAACGCGGATCATCCTAGCCTCCGGTCACCGGTGGGAAAAAGGCGATCTCGTCATTTTCGCTCAATGCAGTATTTCCCACGATATATTCTTGATTGACCGCAATACGGACAACCTCAAGGTCACTGAATACCTCTGCGAAGGCCGGGCCGCGCGACTTCATCCAGTGAACGAGGCTGTCCGTGTCCGATCGCTCTTCCGACCAGGGCAAGGTTTCCTCAGTCATCTGCAATTTGGCTTTCAACCACGCAAAATAGAGAATTTTCATCTCATCAACTCCGAGAAGGACAGAAAGGTAACCATATCTCCCTCTTCAATATAGGTGACATCATCTCCGATTTCGATCAAGCCATTTGCCCAGACAGCCGACGAGAGAATGCCGGATCCTTCCGTGTGATACTTCTCGGCCGTTCCGATGCCATCTGCTGCCGGTGTGTAGCGCCCGCGCAGCCATTCCGTACGGCCGGGTTTCTTTTTCATCGTGAATCCGGCTTTTGCCTGAAAGGTAAGGGGGGGCTCTGATCTCCAGCCACTTAATATTCCCACCAGCGGGCGGACAAATTTCAGCGCACAGACGAGCGCAGCGATGGGGTTTCCCGGCAGCCCCACAAATGCAGTATTCCCAATCTGTCCGAGAGCGAGCGGGCGCCCCGGCTTGATGGCAATGCGCCAGAAATGCAGCTGGCCGATCTCTGATAGGGCTATCCTGACATGATCCTCTTCCCCCATCGACACCCCGCCGGAGGTGATAACAAGATCATGCGCCTCCGACGCGCGCTTCAAAGCATCCCGGACAGTCTGCCGTTTATCCTTCAATATGCCAAGATCCGTTACCTGACAGCCATAACTCTCAAGAAGAGTGGTCAGGATAATTCGATTGCTGTCGTACATGCTGCCGATGAAGGTGGTCTCGCCCGGACTGATCAGTTCATCACCTGTTGAGAAAACGGCAACTCTCAGGTGGTTGAAGACCCGGACGGTGTCAATCCCGACTGAGGCAAGATAGCCGAGTTCCTGTGCGCGAAGTCTGGTGCCGCGCTTTAGCAGAACCTGTCCTTCGCGAATATCTTCTCCCGCTTTTCTGCGGTTCGCGCCTGATTTGAGATGAGCAGGGAAGATAACCTTATCGCCCTCAAAGGAGACATCTTCAACCATGACAACAGTGTCGAAACCGTCTGGCATCAGCGCCCCGGTCAGTATCTTGACGGCTGAACCGGGTGGTGGTGTCTCCGTCATTGGATGCCCCGCCGTGCTTTGGCCAGCAACTGCACGCGGCGTTTCATCGGCGTTTCGATAGCTGGAATATTCAAAAGCGAAGCCGTCAACGGCGGAATTGTCGGAGAGCGGCACGTTCTGCGGTGCGACAATATCTTCCGCAAGGTAACGGTCTTTTGCCTCGCGAAGGGCGCAAATCTCTACACCGACAAGCAGGGAGGCGGCGCTCGCGATTTTCTCAAGCGCCTTGTTGGCGCTGATCATCTCCGACACATTGGCGAAACAATCGTTAGCAAGCCGTTCCATGGGTTGCCCTCTCCAGTTTGAAATGCTGAATGATGAACTCAGCAATGCAATGTTCGTCATTCAAGTCCAGAACCGGGATGGGCGCCTCAAAATCGGATGCTGGTGTCGCCAGTGCTATCACGGTTTTGTCTGACATATATCGCGGCTTGGTTCCGCTTTCCGTGCGCCAGACTTCAATCTTCGGAAAATCATCTGTCTTGAAACCTTCCACCAGCAGGATATCTACCGGAGACAACTTTGCAATCAACTCGTCAAGCGTTGCCTCTTCTTCATTGCGGTTTTCATGCATGAGCGCCCATCGGTTCGCGGAGGAGACAAGGACTTCCGCCGCACCGGCCTCCCGGTGACGAAAGGAATCCTTGCCCGGTGTATCAATATCAAATTTGTGGTGTGCATGTTTAATGGTGGAAACGCTGTACCCGCGCGCGCGCAATGCCGGTATCAGACGGACCAGAAGAGTCGTCTTGCCGTTTCCGCTCCATCCTGAAATCCCAATGACCTTCATGATCCGATTGCCCAAACATGCTGTTTCACGCGCTGTCTTTCATCATATGCTTGAGGCCGAGGCGGAGATAGTCGTAGCCTGTCCAGACGGTGAGGACGCCTGCGAGCCAGAGGAGAATCTGACCGATGAGGGTGGCATCAAACTGATCGGCAACAGCCGGACCACCCAGGAGAAAGCAGAGGGCAAATATCTGGGCCGTCGTCTTCCATTTGGCTAGCTTACTGACCGGCATGCCGACGCGGAGCTCCGCGAGATACTCCCGAAGGCCTGACACCATGATTTCACGGCAGAGGATAATCGTGGCCGGTATCAAGTCCCAGTCTCCGATGCGACCGATACCAACCAGCACCAAAAGAACCGACGCGACCAGCAACTTGTCTGCAACGGGGTCCATAAACCGGCCGAGGTTGGAAGTCTGGCGATAACGGCGGGCAAAGTATCCATCGAAAAAGTCCGTTATACCGGCGGCAATAAACAGCCCCAGCGGCACCCAGCTTGACAGTTTTCCCGGCAGGAACAGTGACGCCAGCAGCAAGGGGATGACAATAATGCGCGACAGTGTCAGTAAATTCGGTAAGCTAAGGAGCATGGATTGTTGACGCCGACGGACTGGAGATAAAAAAGCAGTATAGGCAGGCCGCAACATGAATTAAAGAGCAGAAATCAGCTTTCTTCATGGAAAAACCGGTAGATTGTCTCAGCGGTTGCACGGGAAATTCCCTCGACTGCCTGTAAATCACTCAGGGCCGCTTGCTCAACTCCCTTGGCGGATCCAAAGCGGTTCAGGAGAGCCTTCTTGCGCTTGGCGCCGATACCTGGAATTTCATCCAGCGGTGATTTTCCGATCGCACGGGACCGTTTGGCCCGATGGGTGGAGATAGCAAAGTGATGCACTTCGTCCCGAAGCCGCTGCAAGAAATAAAGCGTCGGATCCCGCTCCGGCAGGGAGAAGGGGGGCTTGCCTGTCATGAAAAAGCGTTCCCGTCCGGCATTGCGGTCCGGTCCCTTCGCAATTCCGACCAGAGCAACGTCGTTGATTTCAAGTTCGTCAAACACTTCTTGCGCGACAGATAACTGTCCCTGACCTCCGTCAATCAGGATCAGGTCAGGCCATTGTTCTCGTGAGCCGGAAACGATAGGCCCGGATTTATCGGGATCCTCCTTTTGCAGGCGGGAGAAGCGGCGAGTCAGCACTTCGCGCATCATGCCGTAATCATCGCCGGGGGCCAGCGCCGTATTCTTGATATTGAACTTCCGATAGGCCTTTTTCTCAAACCCGTCCGGACCGGCAACAATCATACCACCAACTGAATGAGTGCCGGAAATGTGGCTGTTGTCATATACCTCGATCCGGGTGGGGGGATCACCGAGATCGAAGGCTTCTGCGACACCTTCCAGATGCTTCCGCTGGGTCGCGTTTTCCGCCATGCGCCGCGCGAGCGCGCCTTTTGCATTCATTCTGGCATGTTCGACCATTTCCTTCTTCGGGCCACGTTGAGGAGCCTCGATTTTGACAGTGCGCTCGGATGTAATGGAGAGGGCCTCGGCAATCAGGTCGGCGTCTTTCAGTTGATGGCTTGTCCAGATACGGCGCGGCGCTCCACGTCCGTCATAGAACTGACCGATAAAGGCGCTCAGGATATCCTCAAGCTCATCTTCCTTGTTGTGTGATGGATAATGTGCGCGGTTACCGAAGTTCTGACCCGATCGCAGAAAGAAGACCTGAACGCAGGTCTGCCCGCCTTCCTGATGGGCGGCGATGACATCCACCTCGTCGTCTCCGGGCAGGTTTATGGTCTGTTTTGACTGGATATGGGCCATTGCTTTTAACCGGTCCCGCAAAATGGCGGCCTGTTCGAAATCCAGGGAGTCACTCGCGGCCTGCATTTTCCCCGCCAGTTTCTCTTGAAGCATATGGCTTTTACCGGAGAGAAAATTACGCGCTTCGTCAACAACATCAAGATAGTCTTCCCGGCTGATCAGATTGACGCATGGACCAGAACAGCGCTTGATCTGATATTGCAGGCAGGGGCGGGTCCGGTTCTGAAACTCTGAATCCGAGCAGGAGCGCAAGGGAAACAGCCTTTGAAAGGTGGCGAGAGTTTCATTCACGGCACCGGCGGAGGCAAAGGGACCGTAATATTCCCCTTTTCGGGATCGTGCCCCGCGATGCTTTGTGATCTGCGGCCATTCGTGATCACCGGTGATCAGGATATAGGGAAAGGATTTATCATCGCGGAGGATGATGTTGTAGCGAGGTTTGAGATTCTTGATCAGATTTGCTTCAAGCAGCAAGGCTTCCACTTCGGTATGGGTGGAGACAAATTCCATCGACCGGGTGAGGGAGACCATCCGCATAATGCGCGTTGATTGCCCCGTCATTTTGACATAGGAGCTAACCCGTTTCTTAAGATTTTTTGCCTTGCCGACATAGAGTACCTGACCACTGCCATCGATCATGCGATAGACGCCCGGGGTTCCCGGCAGGTTTTTCAGGAACCGTTCGATTACCAAAGCGCCGCGCCGAAATGGCGATTCGCTCATATTGTCTGATGATTCGAGTTCCTGTTGCGTCATTTCCTAAAATCTTCTCGTGAAAATCGTTTAAAGTTAGTCGCGAGAGTTAAAACGATCTTCAGTAAAATACCCTAACCCCCTTATAAAAAAGAGACATTAGAGATCAATTTTTTTGCTTCAAATTTCCCCATTACAGTTTTTTGACACTATCCACGATTCCTGTGGAAAACTTTGTGCATAACCTATCGACATAACCCTGTAGGTCATAGGAAACCTTGCCTTTGACGACCCTGCTTAAAAATTAGGCAATTTTTTAAGTATTTGAATTATATACCATTTTTAAATGTCAAGCCAGAGGTTCAAGGAAAAACACAATTTTTTTCACGGGTTGCATCGAAACTGGGGAATTCCTGCGGTGATGTGCACAACTATCACAGAGATTTCGTCAAATTTTATGTTTTTTGCCTGACGCCGACAAAATTACGACCTTCCACGAATGATTTCAACACCGACACTTGTCGTGTTTTTTATCGCGTTGAGCTTTTCCACTTTGACCTTCACGAGGCTAACCCGTTCATTATTAAGACAGATCGCAGCGGCTTTCTCGGCGAGTGTTTCAACCAGGTTAACGTGCTCGCTTTTCGCCATGTCCATGATGTGATTTGCGATGGTCTCATAGCAGACCACATTCTTGTAATTATCCGCGAGCGGGGCCGGTGCATCGAGCACAGTCATCTCGATATTAAAACGGACGGGCTGAGGGGTTGATTTTTCATGCGTATAAACGCCGATGAGCATGTCCACCATGAGATCGGTAATAAAGACCTGATGCGTGGAGGTTGGCCGGGTCATTTTTTCCGGAAACAGGACATTGGCTACTGTGGGTTTATTCATATGCATCTTCCTTCGCACTGCCCTGAAATATGGGTAGATGCTGGCCCCCATCAAGGGAGATAAATTCTCCCGTCATTGATCTTGCCTGCACAATGAAAAGTATTGCCTCCGCAATCTCCTCGGGTTCTGGGCCATATCCTAGCGGAACGGATTGTTGCTGCTGTTTGAATTGCGCCGCCGTTTGTCTTGAATTAGCCAGCGTTGGTCCCGGTCCGATGGCATTTACCCGTATGTCGGGAGCGAGCGCCATGGCGGTGGTCTGCGTAAGGATCCAGAGACCGGCTTTGCTCAAGGTGTAGGTTGTGAAATCCGGCCGTAGGTTAAAAACCCGCTGATCGGCGATGTTGACGATATTCCCTTGCTCTTCCTTCGGCAATTGTGCGGCAAAAGCTTGCGTGAGCAGCATGGGAGCGAGAAGGTTGGTGTTTAGATGATGGTGGAAGCTTTCCGCCGTGGCATCGCTGATGGTATCTTTAGCGAACACGGCGGCATTGTTAACGAGGCAGGTGAGGGGGCCCAGATTTGCCGTAGCCTCTGGTATGATCCCTGCGACAGCACTCGCGTCTGAGAGGTCAGCTTTGACAAGGCAGACACGAGTATTCAACTCTGCAAGCTCTTCTTTCAGAGTTTCCGCGTCTTTTCTGGATTGATGGTAATGCAGTGCGACACCCCAATCCTCCTTGGCAAAGGCAAGAGCGATGGCGCGGCCTATTCTGCGGCTGGCGCCGGTTATCAGTACATTGTTTGGCATTCCTGAAAATGTCCCGTTTAACATTGCCTAGTGCAACGGCGCAGCATAAACACCTGACATACCATAAAACTGAGCTGTGATATAGGCGACATAGGCGATGCAGAAAGCTCCACCGAGAGCTCGCCCTATCGGCTTTTTGGAGAGGAAGATGGGGATCATGAGCAGCGAGACGAAAAGCATTACCCAAAGATCGAAATGGAGGATTTGTGTTGGAGCCGTCATCGGTTCGACAATTGCGGTTACCCCTATGATACCCGTAATATTAAACAAGTTCGATCCCAGGACGTTTCCGATGGCGACATCTCCATGACGGCGAAACGCGGCAATGATGGATGTCGCCAGTTCCGGCAGGGAGGTTCCCAGCGCAACAAGTGTCAGGCCTATGATTTCATCTGACACGCCGGCGACCCTGGCGATCACTTCGGCGCCTTCCACAAGCAAGTGAGATCCGAGGATCAGTCCGGCAAGGCCCATAAACACAAACAGGAGGGAAAAGGGCAGGCTTTTCGGCATATTCTGCTCATATTCTTCCAGCGCTTCTTCCGCTCCTTCATCCCCCTCTTTGCGGGCGCGGAAATAGGATCGAAGGACAACAACCGCAAGAAACCCCACAAGAATGGCCCCCTGCCAGAGCTGGATCGTGCCGGTCCAGGCGAGCACCATGAAGAGGAGGGTGGCGGTGATCATGATGAAACTGTCGCGTAATGCCGAACGAGCATCGCAAACGATCGGATATATCAACGCAGGCACACCGACAACCAAAAGCACATTGGCGATGTTACTGCCAATCACATTTCCGAAGGCGATGCCAGGGACGCCATCCAGCGCCGCCTGAATACACACCACCAACTCCGGCGCTGAGGTGCCGAAGGCGATCACGGTGAAGCCAATCACCAGTTTGGATACACCCATTTGCTCGGCTAGGGCGACGGAGCCTCGGACAAGAAGTTCACCGCAAACCAGAAGGATAACCAGACCAGCAGCTACTTGCAGATACATCATTTTGGGTTAGTCCTCCAGGACTTATTCCCCGTTATACGCATACAGTCACCACTGTTCCTTGAAGACAATTGGTTGTTATATAGACATGCCCCCGCAGCAGTAAAAGAGCTAAAGACATTAAAATGCCTTCTTTTCCGATGGCGTGACGATTTTGACTCACCGGTCCAGCATCGTCTTAAAGAGCTTGTGGAAGACTCAACGTCAGTATTTTTGCTCTATCTCATAGCCCAGCTTTTCAAGGAGCGAAAGGACGCCTTCATCCCCTGGTAAATGTAGTGCGCCGATCCCGACGAAGGCGTTTCCCCTTTGCAGTTCGGGAAGCATTCGTTCGACCATTCGCTGGTTGCGCATATATATGAGGTCGGTTGTCATGATCTCGCTCAAGGCCGAGCTGGTTTCCTGGAGCGTCTCCTCGAGGTTGCAGGCTATCCACCCCGTATTGCCGGAAAGGTAATAGCTTGTCATGGTTTCAAGTTCTTCATTCAGGCGGTGGTTTTCATCAATTGCCTGATCAAGATATTCTAGCTGAACCGTATCGCTCATGGAGTCGAAAATAGAGAGCTGTTCTGCGTTGGTTTCAAGCGCGATCACCCGTTTGCCTGATTGCCGCGCGGATTTTTCGAGTTCCTTGTCCAGCAGTGTCAAAGTATGGCCGTCAGATTGCGGTGTTGGAGGCGGCTGACTGATGATCGCTGCGGCGGCCCAGACCTTGACGCGATCGAGAGTTGCCGGAGGCATGCCATATGCAGCGGCGATCTGGGACAGTTCGATGAAGCGGGTGTCACCAATCTTCTCCTTCAGGCTTTGTCCGGGGGCCAGTAGCATCATCTGCTTGTTCCGCGCGAGTTCATCGTCTTTCAGTGAGGTTTCAAACACGGCAGTGTTCGAGGCCATAAAGACCTGCATGATGACACCTGGCAAATGAAGTATTCGCGGATCTTTTGAATGCATGGTGCCGAAAATATAACTGGGAACGGCATCGCCTTTGCTGACCTTCCAGAGCCTTCCCTTGTCATAAGGGCGTTCGGCGCAGTTTTCCGGTGGCGATTGGTCAGCGAGAGAGGCGGGTGCGACCCCAAACTGTATGAACAAAAATGCAAGGCCGAGAAGCAGTTTTGAAAATAGTGTCATTGCAGGCCTCGTTAATTGCGAAAATAGATGAACTATGGCTAGATATAACATAGTCAGGCGGGATTCCACGGGATAGGCGGAAAAAGTATGAGTGGCGAGATGATGCGACAGGGAATTTTTCGGACCTTTTGGCGTTCTCTCGTGTTGCCGGTCGCACTCGTCATTCTTCTCACCGGTTCCGTCAGGGCCGCGGAAAATGACGTGATTGTCTTCGCCGCGGCCAGTACGACTGATGTCGTGTCAGCCCTTGCCAAGGAGTTTGAGAAACGCACCGGATTTACCGTTATTCCCTCTTTCGCCGGCAGCGGAACCCTGGCCCGGCAAATCAGTGAAGGCGCCCCGGCGGATATAATGATTTCCGCCAATATGGAATGGCTTAATTATCTGGATCAGGCTGGCTTCCTTGGGGCGGAAAGTCTGGCAAAGATTGCGTCCAACAACCTGGTTCTGGTTGTGCCGGAAGGGACCCCGTTTCCTGACCCTTTCGAACTTGAGAAACTACCGTCCATTCTTGGGCAGGGGCGGCTGGCAATCGGAAATCCGGCGCATGTCCCGGCAGGGAACTATGCAAAGGCGGCGCTTCAGTCCTTGAATTTGTGGGATCAGCTGGAAAGTCGGCTCGTTCTGTTGCCGAATGTCCGTGCTGTGCTGGCTCTGGTGGAGCGAGGCGAGGTTCCCTTCGCCATCATTTACGAGACTGATATGCGTCTTGGTAAAAATATCAGCCTTGCAACCGTTTTTCCGGCTGATTCTTATCCACCGATTTCTTATGGCATGGCAAAAATCAAAGACAATGACGACCATTCAACCAACCTGTTCTATGATTTTGTGCTCTCGCCGGACGGGCAGGAGATTTTCCGCCAGTTCGGATTTATTGGGGGCGGAAACTAAAGTTGGCGCCTTAGCGGGAGCGGCCGCCTAAGACATGACCGCCACCGGCGCGCCCTTTACGAGACCGTCCTTGCGGGCGGCCGCTGTTAGGGCCGCCAATGCCCAGTTCCCGATCCTGTAGCTTTTTGATTTCGTCACGGATGCGGGCAGCTTCTTCAAACTCAAGATCTCCCGCAGCGGTCCGCATTTTCTTCTCGAGCTCTTCGATATGGGCTTCAAGGTTGTGGCCGATCATATGGCTTGTTTCTTCAAGACCAAGGCCGACATTATAATGATCCTGCTCATAAACGCTTTGCATAATGTCGCTGATGTTTTTCCGCACGGACATGGGGGTGATGCCATGCTCGGCATTAAAGGCTTCCTGTTTGTCCTTGCGTCGTTTTGTTTCATCCAGCGCATATTGCATGCTGTTCGTCACTTTGTCCGCATAGAGAATAACGCGGCCATCGACATTTCGGGCGGCGCGGCCGATGGTCTGAATTAGTGATGTGGACGACCGAAGAAACCCTTCCTTATCCGCATCCAGAATGGCGACGAGGGCGCATTCCGGAATATCCAGCCCTTCCCGCAAGAGGTTGATACCGACCAGAACGTCAAAGGTCCCTAAACGAAGGTCCCGGATTATCTCAATTCGTTCAAGCGTATCGATGTCTGAATGAAGATAGCGGACCTTTATGCCATTCTCATGAAAATACTCCGTCAGGTCTTCCGCCATTTTCTTGGTGAGCGTCGTGACAAGGACGCGCTCCCCCTTGGCGGCGCAAAGCTTGCTTTCGCGCATCAGGTCGTCCACCTGCTGTGCGACAGGGCGGATGATACATTCCGGGTCGGTCAGGCCCGTCGGGCGGATAACCTGTTCAACGAAGGCACCGCCGGTGCGCTCCAGCTCCCAAGGGCCGGGTGTTGCCGAGACGAAGACCGTTTGCGGTCGCATGGCTTCCCATTCCTCGAACTTAAGCGGCCGGTTATCCATGCAGGATGGCAGTCGGAACCCGTATTCCGACAAAGTGGATTTTCGGCGAAAGTCACCTTTATACATGGCGCCGATCTGGCTGACCGTGACATGGCTCTCATCTACCATCAGCATTGCATTGTCGGGCAGATACTCAAACAGAGTTGGCGGGGGTTGCCCCGGGCCGCGTCCCGAAAGATAGCGTGAATAATTTTCAATTCCGGCGCAGGCGCCCGTCGCCTCCATCATCTCAAGGTCGAACATTGTACGTTGTTCAAGCCGCTGCGCTTCGAGCAGCTTGTTCTGTGCCTCAAATTCGGCAAGCCGCGATTTGAGCTCCTGCTTGATCAGTTCCTGAGCCTGTTTCAGAGTCGGCTTTGGCGTCACGTAATGGCTGTTTGCGTATACACGCACTTCAGAAAGAGTACCTGCTTTTTCCCCAGTAAGCGGATCGAACTCGGTAATGCTCTCCAGCTCATCGCCGAAAAGCGAGAGACGCCAGGCGCGATCTTCCAGATGGGCCGGGAAAATTTCAATTGTATCGCCGCGCACCCGAAAGGTGCCGCGGGTAAAGCTCGCATCATTACGCCGGTACTGAATTTCGACAAGCTTGCGAAGCAGGGACTGACGATCGAAATCCTTGCCGACTTTCAAATCCAGTGTCATCTCACTATAGGTTTCGACCGAGCCGATACCATAGATACAGGAGACGGAGGCGACAATAATGACATCATCCCGCTCCAGCAGGGCGCGGGTTGCTGAGTGACGCAGGCGATCAATCTGCTCATTCACCGATGCGTCCTTCTCGATATAGGTATCCGTCCGGGCGACATAGGCTTCCGGCTGATAATAGTCGTAGTAGGAGACGAAATACTCGACCGCATTATTGGGGAAAAACGCCTTCATCTCGCCATAAAGCTGCGCGGCGAGCGTCTTGTTATGGGCAAGGATAAGCGTCGGCCGTTGGAGCTTTTCGATGACTTTTGCCATGGTAAAGGTTTTGCCCGACCCGGTCACGCCGAGCAGAACCTGATCCTTCTCATGCTGTTTTATGCCGTCGACAAGAGCGTCTATGGCTTCAGGCTGATCGCCCGCAGGTTCATATTCTGAAACCACCTCGAACGAGATGCCACCTTCAGATTTTTCAGGTCGCGCAGGGCGGTGAGGAATGAATGCCGCCGAAGCGTCTTCCAGTCCTGATGTTTCATTTTTGTTCTTTAGCTGCATAAGGAGGTTATAGGGCGCTCGCGAAGAAATTTCCAATTCAATCTGACAGGAAATGCAAATTTATGTGCAAGATATCTTGCGAGAGCAAGTGCCCGCCCGGACGTCTGAGGACAGGAATGGGGGAGGACAGACGTTATTCCGGGCGGTATTTTGAAACCATTATGACTGCCAGAAGGCTTTGCCGGTTTCGGTCTTAATCTGGGCGGAGGAAAGGCCCATGTCATTCAAATATTCCTCATCCAGAGATGCCAGGTTGTACCGCATTGTTGCACGTTCCTGCCATTTAAGGATCATTGCTGTGACGGACCTCATGACCCCGGCGCTGCTGCCATAGCCGCTGACGGGCGCGAGATGCATGTTGCCACCATTAATAACTGCTTTTGTTGCCATCTTCTTATTCCTTTACTCAATTGCGCGGCCCGACGATATGGCTGCACCGGTTGTTCTGATAGGCCATATTTGTTCTTTTTCTGACTTGATTACAAACGACAAATTCTAATAGAGTGATTTAGTTTTTCTAATCTGAAACAGGATTGTGTAATGCGCTTTCCCCCGTTAAAGGCGTTACGTAGCTTTGAAGCAGCGGCGCGGCATTTAAGTTTTTCTAAGGCAGCAGAGGAACTGTTTGTGACGCCTGCGGCCGTTAGCCATCAGGTCAAGGCATTGGAGGATTGGCTGGGAGTAACCCTGTTCAAGCGGCTGAACCGGGCCGTGATTCTGACGAACGAGGGCCAGAACTATGTAATGGGGGTACGGAACGGTCTGGAAATAATTGGCGCGGCGACGGAAAAGATAATGCTTCAGGATGCCTCTGGCGCTTTGCATGTGGATACACTGCCGTCTTTCGCGGCCCGCTGGCTGCTGCCGCGTCTCAGCCGGTTTCGGGAGGCGCATCCTGATATAGATGTAAGGCTGTCTGCCTCCGATCATCTGACGGATTTTAATCGGGAAGACGTTGATGTAGTCATTCGCTACGGTCATGGTCATTATCCGGGTCTTCGCGTCAACAAACTCTTGACGGAGGAGTTGATGTTTCCGGTGTGCAGCCCAAGCCTTCTCGAAGGAAAGCATCCCCTGCGCCACCCGGATGATCTGAAATACCATACCCTTCTGCATGATGATATGCGGATTGACTGGCAGGCCTGGCTGGCGATGGCGGGCGTTACGGGAGTTGATCCGAAGAAAGGACCGAGTTTCAATGACAGTTCCATGCTGTTGACGGCGGCGATGGAAGGGCAGGGGGTGGCGCTCGGGCGCAGTACACTTGCGGCGGATGACCTTATGGCGGGAAGGCTTGTCCAGCCATTTAACATTCAGCCCATGCAGGCGGATCACGCCTATTATATCGTGAGTCCTGAAGAAGCGGCGGATCGCCCTCGCATCGCGGCCTTCCGGGAATGGATTATGGAAGAGGCGTCTGTCAGTTCCGGTCGCTTTAAGGCGCGTACGGAGGAAGGGAATACTGATACATAGAAATGATGTTCTTCCAGTATTTCGGGGCCTTTTTAAGAAAAACTAATGGTTTGTGACGGCAATAAGCGTTATAGACGCTAATGCGTGAAGGCGCGGGAAAGCGCCATGTTTTTATCCAAGCGGAAAGAGAGATGCGAAGTTATGTCTATTGTTGCGCAGAGTCTGGGTCGTATTAAGCCTTCTGTTACCATTGCGGTCACTACAAAGGCCGCGGAACTCAAACAGGCGGGTCGCGATGTTATTGGTCTTGGAGCCGGGGAGCCGGATTTCGATACGCCGGATAACATAAAGGAAGCGGCAATCCGTGCGATCAGCGAAGGCAAGACGAAATACACGGCCGTGGATGGCATTCCGGAGCTGAAAAAGGCAATTTGTGCGAAATTCAAGCGTGACAACGATCTCGATTATGAACCGTCCCAGATAACGGTCGGCACTGGCGGCAAGCAGATCATCTATAATGCATTGATCGCCACTCTGAATCCAGGCGATGAAGTGCTTATTCCGGCGCCATACTGGGTCTCCTATCCGGACATGGTTCTGCTGGGCGGCGGGGAGCCGGTTTTTATTCCGACATCCGCGGAGAACAACTTCAAGATGCAGCCCGCTGATCTTGAGGCGGCCATTACGCCAAAAACCAAATGGCTGATTTTCAACTCTCCGTCAAACCCGTCAGGTGCCGGGTACAGCCATGATGAATTGAAGGCGCTGACGGATGTTCTGGTCCGCCATCCGCATGTCTGGATATTGACCGACGATATGTATGAGCATTTGGTGTATGGGGACTTCAAATTTGTCACCCCGGCTCAGGTCGAGCCTGCCCTTTACGACCGGACGCTGACCATGAACGGGGTTTCGAAATCCTATGCCATGACGGGATGGCGCATCGGCTATGGCGGGGGTCCGGTGGAGTTGATCAAGGCGATGGCGAAAGTGCAGTCGCAGAGTACGTCCAATCCTTGCTCTATCAGCCAGTATGCGGCAGTTGAGGCGCTGAACGGGCCACAGGATTTTATTGCGGAGCGGGCGAAAGTCTTTGAAGATCGCCGTGATCTTGTCGTCGGTATGCTGAACCAGGCAAAAGGCCTCAGCTGCCAGGTGCCGGAAGGGGCCTTTTATGTCTATCCATCCTGCGCCGGGTGTATTGGCAAGAAAACGCCGGAGGGGAAGGAGATCACGAGTGATTTCGATTTTATCTCCGAGCTGCTCGAGAGGGAAGGTGTCGCTGTTGTCCATGGAGAGGCCTTTGGACTGTCGCCGCATTTCCGTGTCTCTTATGCGACGTCGACGGAGGCCCTGACCGAGGCCTGTGAACGTATTCAGCGGTTTTGTGCCAGCCTGAGTTGAGATAAAAGATAAATTCACTGGAAAAGGCGGCTGATGATTCGGTCGCCTTTTTTTATGAGCCAGAGCCTGCCGTAAAATTTTCCCAATCGCTCCTGCGTTTCTGCGCCTTGCCGACGGCACTTCAAGAATCTTCTTGCTTGAGTTGCCCTGGAGGAAGAACATTAGAATAATCTAACAAACAGGGAGGTATGTTATGGTCGTAGACAAACCCAAGGGACCTCGCAGTGTTGCGCTGGTGGGTCCCTATTCAAGCGGTAAAACAACTCTTCTTGAAGCCATCCTGCATATTTGTGAGGAGACGGACCGCAAAGGTAGCGTCCCGGCAGGGACTTCCTGCGGTGACAGTTCGAAGGAGGCGCGGGAGCGTCAGATGAGCGTCGAGGTCAACGCCGCACATGCCAACTATCTTGGCGATGAATTTACCATTCTGGATTGTCCCGGATCCGTTGAATTCTTCCAGGAAAGCGAGAACGCGCTTGCCGGTGTCGATGCGGCCGTCGTGGTGTGTGAGCCGGATGGCGAGCGGGCGCTAACCTTGTCTCCACTCCTTAAATGTATACAGGAGAAAGGGCTACCAACCTTTATCTTTGTAAACAAGATGGATAAAGCGCATGGCTTGGTACATGATCTTTTCAACTCGTTGCAGGCGGTTGCTGATCGCGCGCTCGTATTGCGGCAGGTGCCGATTTTCAAGGACGATATTATCACCGGCTATGTCGATCTCGCGTCGGAAAGAGCCTATGTCTACAAGGAAGGAGAGGCGTCGCGCATCATCGATCTTCCACCGGAAATGGCGGAGGAGGAGGGGACCTCACGTTTTGCGATGCTCGAAAAGCTTGCCGACTTTGACGATCATTTAATGGAAGAGCTGCTGGAGGATATTGACCCGGAGCGTGAGGAGATTTATGCGCTGCTGCAAAATGACCTGCGTGAAGGATTGGTAACGCCTGTGTTCCTGGGGTCTGCTGAGAATGATAACGGTGTACGTCGCCTCCTGAAGGCTTTACGTCATGAAGTGCCGGAGGCTTCCGTTGCAGCGGAGCGAAACGGCTTTAATGCCACCTCCGGAGAGCCGGTTGTGCAGATACTCAAAACCTATATGTCCGCCCAAGGCGGCAAACTCTCCCTCGGCCGCATCTGGTCCGGAGAAATAAACGACGGCGACACCCTCTTCGCCGGAAGAATTGGCGGATTATACCGGCTGCAAGGCGGGAAATCAGAGAAGATAACCAAGGCCATGCCCGGAGACATCGTTGCCTTCGGCCGACTTGATGACGTGCAGACGGGCGACATTCTAATGAAGGGCAAGACGGTCGCGATGCCGGAGGATCAGGTGCTGGCGCCTGTTTATAGTATCGCCCTCGTTCCGGAGAATCGGGATGAGGAGGTCAAGCTCTCTGCGGCCCTGGCCAAGGTCCTTGAAGAAGACAACTCGCTCAAGGCCGAACATAAGCAGGAGACGCAGGAACTGCTGTTGTGGGGGCAGGGCGAGATTCATTTGAATGTTGCTCTGGACCGGATGCGCAACAAATATGGAATTAGCGTGAAATCACGACGGCCAAAAGTTGCTTATAAGGAAGCTATCCGGAAGGCGGCGAAGCAGCATGCCCGATATAAAAAGCAAAGCGGCGGCCATGGGCAGTTCGGGGATGTGCATATTGAGATCAAGCCGTTGCCGCGAGGCTCCGGATTTAATTTCGAGGAGAAAATTGTCGGAGGCTCCGTCCCCAAGCAATATATCCCTGCCGTTGAAAACGGGGTGAAGGAATATCTGATGGAAGGTCCGCTTGGGTTTCCGGTGGTCGATGTTTCCGTGACCTTGTTCGACGGGCAGTTCCACTCGGTTGATAGTTCGGAGAATTCATTCCGGTCCGCCGCGCGGATCGCCATGAGCGAAGGTATGCCGAAATGCGATCCGGTATTGCTGGAGCCGATTTACAAGGTGGAAATCGCAATGCCGTCGGAGCATACATCGCGGGTGAACAGCATTGTTAGCGGCCGTCGGGGGCAGATTCTGGGATTTGATGCCCGTGACGGCTGGGATGGCTGGGATATGCTGGTGGCGATGATTCCGGAATCCGAAGTGCATGATCTGATCGTCGATTTGCGGTCCGTAACTCTCGGGGTGGGGACCTACCGCAGCGAGTTTGATCATCTGCAGGAACTGACCGGCCAGAACGCGGACAAGGTACTGCAGAATCGCAACTGAACCTGCGGCCTGTGGACACTGCTCACAGACTGTTGACTTGTAGTTGAAGCTTCGTCGCCCGATTATCTCCTGTAACATGAACCAAGCAGGAGGAACTGGGCGCGTGCTAATTCGAAATCCAAAAGGCTGGGTACTCCCTGAATCGAGAGCTACTTCGGAAGATGTGTATCTGAACAGGCGGAAGATCCTGCAGGGAATGGTGGGCGCCGGACTGATTGCATCAATCGGATCGTCGGCCGCCATCAAATCCGCTCTTGCGGAGGAGGCCGATCCAAGCGCCGATCTCTATCCGGTGCCTCGCAATGACCGCTATAAAATTATGCGGGAACTGACGCCGGAAAAAATCGCCACGACCTACAACAATTTCTATGAGTTCGGGTCGCACAAGGAAATCTATAACGCAGCGCAGGAGCTTAAAATCCGGCCCTGGACAGTCAAGATTGACGGTCTTGTGGAAAAGGAGATGGAGATCGGTGTAGACGACCTTCTTGCAAAAATGCCGCTGGAGGAGCGCTTATACCGCCATCGCTGCGTAGAGGCCTGGTCCATGATCGTGCCCTGGAGCGGATTTCCCCTGAAGGAGCTTGTAAAATTCGCAGCACCGACGTCCAATGCAAAATATCTGGTTATGCAAACCTTCGAGGATAAGTCGGTTGCACCGGGTCAGCGGCAATTCTGGTACCCATGGCCCTATACCGACGGTCTGACGATAGAAGAGGCGACGAATGATCTCTCGTTCATCGTGACGGGCCTGTATGGCAAGCCCGTTCCGAAACAGAATGGCGCGCCTCTAAGGCTTGCGGTGCCTTGGAAATACGGTTTCAAGCACGTGAAGTCCATTGTCCGCTTTACGTTTACGGATAAGCGACCGACGACGTTTTGGGAGGCCCTTGCCGACGAGGAATACGGTTTTTGGGCAAATGTGAATCCGGAGGTCCCCCATCCGCGCTGGTCCCAAGCGACAGAGCGCGATATTGGAACCGGGGAGAGAATCCCGACGGAAATCTATAACGGTTATGGTGAGTATGTCGCCGATCTCTATAAAGACATGAAAGGCGAAAGGCTGTTTATGTAGATATTTGATATTTCCGTCTCCGGCGGGTTGCGAATGTTTCAGCTTCTGCTATCTATAAAATGATAACTTTCTGGAATCATTCCAATGCGCCAAGGAGGGCGGTATTAAATGGCTAATGAAGGATACCACGAGCCAATCGAGGAACTTTCTGATGAAACACGGGATATGCATCGGGCAATTACGTCGCTGATGGAGGAGCTGGAAGCCGTTGACTGGTATAATCAACGGGTTGATGCGTGCAAGGATGAGGAGCTGAAAAAGATTCTCGCACATAACCGTGATGAGGAAAAAGAGCACGCTGCAATGGTGCTGGAATGGATTCGCCGTCGGGATTCCACCCTGGATCACGAACTAAAGGATTATCTGTTCAAGGAAGGGCCGATCGGCCATCATCACGATTAGCCTTCCCCTGAAACCAAAAATGCCAGCCAAGTAAATGGCTGGCATTTCTGACAGGGAGGTGCATCCAAGATAAGATGCAACAAAACAAGCGGATAGGGAGGGACCCACTCGTTTCTTGCCGGAAGAATCCGGCATTCGTGTGATGTTTGCTCAACACCTCACAACTTCAATATTGGGTTGCTTTCAAGTTTTAGAAGACGCAATTAAGCATATCAGCCATGTTGTCACGGCATGCAAAAAAAAGACCGGCCTCAATGAAGAGGCCGGCTAAGTCTAACAGGGAGGTATTGCCTTTCGACAATACAGATTACATGTGATTGGGAGGAATACATGTAATCGATATCAGCAGGGAGCTGATATTTTGAATGCTGCAACGCAACATCCATGGTCTATAAATAGCTAACTCCAGCCTCGGTTTCCACCAATAATATTGCAGTGCACATATGCAAAAATTGCATAGCTAAATAATGGAACATGAATCGCGGTTTATAAGATTTTTCAAATTTAGATACAGAATATAGCCAAAAAAAGACCGGCCTCAGTAAAGAGGCCGGCCAAGTCTAACAGGGAGGTATATGTCAAGAAGACATAGGATTGCAAAAATCAGGGAGGAAATTTTGCAATACCGCAAAAATCAGAGATTTCTGCGGGAACGTGTGTTGCGATGCAACATCGTTCGCCGTCTTTCTATAAAAATATGGGCCGTCGGAAAAGATCAATTTCGTCAATGCTAATATGCTTATCCTGCATGGCTTGACGGAGACAATGCTAAAAGGAGTATTCAGCCACTTTCTGGATCAGAAAATCCCGAAAAATCGTCACCCGTTTGGATTTCCGCAGCTCTTCCGGATAGACATAGTAGGAATCGAAGGTTGGGCCTCCGACGTCGGGCAGGATGCGAACGACATTTGTATGGCCGTCTACAATATAGTCAGGAAGGCTCGCTATCCCAAGGCCGCTTTGGACCGCCAGCAGCAAGCCATAGACGTTGTTGACCTTGAATATGGGCTCCTTTTCACGTCCGACCTTAGAGAGTTCATTCACCAGCCAGTTAACATTGGAAATGTTCGACGGCGCCTCATCGCCATAGCTAATAAGGTTACAGTCAACAATATCTTCCAGGCGTGTCGGCGTACCATACTTTTTCAGGTAATCCGGCGACGCGTAGACATGATGATTGACTGTCATCAGTTTACGCTGAATAAGATCGGGCTGAACCGGCGCGCGCAAGCGAATGGCGATATCGGCTTCCCGCATGCCAAGATCAAGTTCCCGATCCGCCAGAATGAGATTGACCGTGATATCCGGATAGAGCTCGATAAATTCCCGAATGCGAGGTGTAAGCCAGTTAGCGCCCAGCCCGACGGTTGCGGTTACCCGGAGCTCGCCCGAGGGCTTTTCATGCGCGTCCATCAGCTGGGCTTCCGTCATTGCCAGTTTGGAAAAGACTTCATGGGCGGTTTGAAACAGCAACTCTCCTTGCTCTGTCAACAACAGTCCGCGGGCGTGACGGTGGAAAAGGGCGACCTGAAGGCTTTCTTCAAGGGCGCTGATCTGGCGGCTGATGGCGGACTGGCTGAGATGCAGGGTTTCTCCGGCGCGCGTGAAACTGCCAGCCTCTGCAACCGCATGAAATATGCGCAGTTTATCCCAATCCATGTTTTCTCCGCTGCGGAACTCAGGCGCCTTCGCCCAAACCCTGCGGTCCCTCTCTACTCAGCGGCTTCGGCCGAGGCGCTTTCATGTTCTGCAATGTATTTTTCGGCTTCAAGCGCGGCCATGCAACCGGTGCCCGCCGCAGTAACCGCCTGACGGTAAATCTTGTCCTGCACATCGCCACAGGCGAAGATGCCGGGGATATTGGTCGCGGTGGAGTCAGGCGCCGTGATCAGATAGCCCTCGCTATCCATATCGAGCTTGCCTTTGACAAGTTCCGTATTCGGTGTGTGACCAATAGCAATAAAGACACCATGCACGGATACTTCCTGCGTCTCTCCGGTTTTTACATGGCGCAGGCGTGCGGCGGTAACGCCGAACGGATCGTCCTGCCCGATAATTTCCTCAAGAACATGATCCCAGATGACCTCAATCTTCGAGTTTTTCATCAAGCGGTCCACGAGGATCTTTTCGGCCCGGAGTTCATCCCGCCGATGGACCAGCGTCACCTTATCGGCATGATTGGTAAGATAAATTGCCTCTTCCACGGCAGTGTTGCCGCCGCCAATGACCATTACTTCCTTGCCGCGGTAGAAAAAACCGTCGCAGGTGGCGCAGGCGGAAACGCCAAAGCCCATATATTTCTGCTCGGACGGGAGGCCGAGCCATTTCGCCGCCGCCCCGGTCGCGATCACCACGGATTGCGCGATATACCTCGTTCCGGAATCAGCTGTCGCAATGAAGGGGCGCTGGGTGACATCCAGATCGACAATATAATCGTTGAAAATGCGCGTGCCGACATTCCGGGCCTGAGCTTCCATCTGCTCCATCAGCCAGGGTCCCTGAATGGGATCGGCAAAGCCCGGATAGTTCTCAACGTCTGTCGTAATCGTCAGCTGTCCGCCAGGCTGTAATCCATGCACGAGAATCGGATCGAGCGAGGCACGCGCCGCATATATGGCCGCTGTGTCGCCTGCCGGGCCGGAGCCGATAATTAAAACGTCCGTGTGATGAATATCCGTCATGCCGAACTCCGGTATCATGTTGCCGTGCTTTTGAAGTTATAGCTGTATGTATAACGTGCGACGAGGCCATGCAAGGGGCGTCCGCAACTTTGCGGGAACGGTTGTGCGGCCTGATGCTTTGCGGTCACTTTTGACGCGCTTGAAGAATATCCCTGACTTCAGCCGCAACCTTTTGTGTTTCAAGGAGAGGCGGATATGTCCATTGTTCCAGGTGGCCCTTAAAAGGGCGGGTATAGCCTTTATCGCGCATACGTTTATGAAAATAATTGAACTTGGCGTTCCCGCCGGGCAGTTCAAAAATATGAACCGGTTTGCCAAGAGCGCAGGCTTCACAGACCATATTGACAGAATCACCTGTTACAATAAGGGCATCGGCAAGTGCCAGATATCCAAAATAGGGATTCTCGCCGTCTCCCGTCCAAAGCTGATGCGGGACATTGCTGAGTGCCGATTTGAGAATATGTTCGTTTGCTTCGCCCGTGCGCCGGGACGTTGTCACGAGAAAGCTGCATTTTGTTTCCTCATGAAGATGCTCCAGTTTTGCCGCGAGATCCTTCATCACATCCTCGGTCATATCATAGCATCGATTGCTGCCCCCGATCAGGACCGTAACGAGAGGCGAGGGAAGATGGGAGACCTTTTCCCGGAATTTCTCGCCTGCCTCATGCAGCTTTTCCGGCGTTATCCGACCGAGCGCGCCTTCACATACCAGCACGTTTTTGCCACGTAGCTTGTCATGCTCGGGTACGATGACAAGATCAAACTTCGAAGCATCGCAGTTTGGAGTCTGGATATGGATGGTGGATGTTTTGACGCCATTTGCCTTTTTTATCGCCAGACTCGCCGGGATAGACTGCCGTCCACACGTTATTAGGACATCGGGCCAGGGCGGAAGGAGTAGATCACCGGCTTTGTCGAGATGGGCTAGAGGGTTGATCCAGAACTGCGGCGGCAACCATCGCCATGGGGCTTTCGTAACAATTCGTTTGACGTCAAACTCAAGGCCCAGCGCCTCGGCAAGGCCGATTCCCTGAATTTCCATGCCTGCACTGCCGTCGGTGACGATCCAGCATGACATTTGATTTTCCCCCGCACTTACATTTATTTTTCTGGCATAGGCTGCGGCTTTGGTATGGGTCAAGTGATTTAGCGGCTCGCCGGGTAATTTTCTTACTCTTTTGGCATAGTCCCTGCTTCTATGGCTTGGCGGAACGCAATCTTTGTAATAATATTGCGTACAATTAATGTTCGGAGGAAATAAATGCAACGCGTAAAGCTGGACGAAATCGATCGACGTATCTTGCATGACCTGCAGGAAGACGGGCGTATCACCAATGTAGAACTGGCAAAAAATGCCGGCATATCGGCCCCTCCGTGCCTGAGGCGGGTTCGCGCCCTTGAAGAGGCGGGATATATCGAAGGGTATCATGCACAGCTGAACCCGGAGCATCTCGGCTTCGGCGTTACAGTGTTCGCGCTGGTTGGTCTTCAAAGCCAGGCTGAGAACGACCTTTCCGCCTTTGAAAAACTTGTGCAAAGCTGGCCGCTGGTACGGGAATGCTACATGCTTGCTGGAGAAAATGACTTCATCCTGAAGGTTGTGGCAAAAGACTGGGACACCTACCAGCATTTCCTCACCCATGCATTGACAGGCGCCCCAAACGTGGAGCATGTGAAGACATCTCTGGGGATTAGGGTATCGAAATTCCTGCCTGGTGTGCCGGTAACCCTCGGCGGTGCAAAAGAAGGAACGTGAGCGCATCCGCAGGAATGACAATTAACTCATTGGCTAATTGATTAATTTTTTGAAAAAGATTGGGAGACTCTTTTGACTAAAAATCCGTATCAGACTGATCTTGATCGTAATCCCGCGAACTATGAACCGTTGACGCCCCTCACATTTCTCGAGCGATCGGCAGCCGTTTATCCGGACAAGACCGCCATTGTGCATGGTGAGCTCACCTATAATTATCGTGAATTTTATGACAGGTCCCGCCAACTCGCGAGTGCGTTGAAGGCCCGCGGGTTGGGGGTCGGTGATACCGTGGCCATCATGGCCCCGAATATTCCTGCGGTGTTGGAGGCGCATTACGGTGTGCCAATGATCGGGGCGGTGCTGAATGCCCTTAATACCCGGCTGGACGCAGCGGCGCTGGCCTTCATTCTCGATCACGGTGACTGCAAGCTGCTTTTTACGGACCGGGAGTTTTCCTCCCTCATTAAGGAGGCCTTAACACTTGCCAAGGTGAAGCCGATTGTCATCGATATCGATGATCCGCTTGCGCAGAGCGGTGAGTTGATCGGCGAGATAGAGTATGAGGCCTTCATCGCGAGCGGTGATCCGAATTTTGAGTGGCAAGGGCCGGAAGATGAATGGTCAGCGATTTCCCTGAACTATACATCCGGCACGACCGGAGATCCGAAAGGCGTGGTCTACCACCATCGGGGCGCTTATTTGTCCGCCATGGGGAATGCCGTGTCCTGGAGCCTGCCCAAGCATCCAGTTTATCTCTGGACGCTGCCGATGTTCCATTGCAACGGATGGTGTTTTCCCTGGACGCTAACGGCCGTAGGCGGCACGCATGTCTGCCTGCGCAAGGTCGAGGCCGGTGCGATATATCATGAATTGGGAAGATGCCAGGTGGATCACATGTGCGGCGCGCCCATCATTCTTTCCATGCTGATCAATGCATCGGCCGAAGACAAGGCAAAGGCTCCGAAGGGCGTGAAGTTCATGGTCGCTGCGGCTCCGCCCCCTGCGACGGTTCTGGCGGAGATGGATGAGATGGGTTTCGATGTTACTCATGTGTATGGCTTGACCGAAACCTACGGCCCTGCTGTTCTGTGTGACTGGAACGCGGACTGGGATGACAAACCGGTTGAAGATCGGGCGGCGCTTAAGGCACGTCAGGGTGTCCGCTATCATGCGCTGGCCGGGCTTGAGGTCATGGACCCTGAAACTATGACTCCGGTCGCCGCGGACGGCAATACCATGGGCGAGGTAATGTTGCGGGGTAACCTGATCATGAAGGGGTATCTGAAGAACGCGAAAACTACGCAGGCATCATTCAAGGGTGGCTGGTTCCATTCCGGTGATCTTGGTGTCGTCCATGAAGACGGATATGTCGAACTCAGGGACCGCTCAAAGGATATCATCATCTCAGGCGGGGAGAACATCTCGACAATCGAGGTGGAAGGAACCCTCTACAAGCACCCTGCTGTGCTGGAAGTTGCCGTCGTTGCCCGTCCGGATGACAAATGGGGAGAAACGCCTTGTGCTTTCGTCATGCTGCGGGAGGGTAAAGCGGCAACGGAAGCAGAGCTGATTCAGTTCTGCCGCGATAATATGGCTCACTATAAATGCCCGAAGACGGTCGTGTTTGAAGAGTTGCCGAAAACCTCCACAGGGAAAGTGCAGAAGTTCGTCCTGCGGGAGCGGGCGCGAAATTTGTGATGGGTTCCGGGATGGCCGGGTTATCAAAAAATTAACCAAAAAACCGCTAGTATAGCGTCAAGTTTCTGGTTAGGAGGGCATGAATGTGACCCATTATTTGGTAACTGAAGACAATCCGGCGGGCAAGAAGTTGGAAGACGTACTTGGTATGTTGCGAAAAGACATACTTGAGCGCTGTGCGTTGATTACCGACGATCAGCGGGTCGAGGCCAAAGCCGTCCTCGCTAATAATATGCGGATTCTCAATTCCCTGACGGATGCCATTTTACTGGCGGAAGACAGTACAAGCATTCTCGATAAGGCCTTTGGTCCCAGTCAGGCGTCAAAGGGCGGGCCGCCCCGCATCGGGCATCTGTAAGGACTCTGGAAGTAGTATAAATTATTAAGGGGGCTGCCACATAGGGCGCCCCCTCTTTTTTGCCTCAACCTGTCAGACTTGCCTCTGATGGAGCGAATTAAAACGCCGATTTCGTGCAAGAGTCAAGAGGCTATGTTGCTGATTTATTAAACGAAAGAGGGTAGAGTTTTAGGTGCAGTGCAAAAAAAGAGCCGCCTTGAAGAAGGCGGCCCAAGTCAACAGGGAGGCGTCATAGAGGCTGGAACAAGGATTCCAGCCAAATGCAGTCCAAGTTGGGCTGCAGCATTTAACTTAAAGGTCAAATCTTAAATTACAATTAATGAATATACAAATTTTTAGCATTTTCGTCATTTTTTATATAAATATTCTACTGATTCGCGCCGCGCCGCATCAGGTTGTGAAATTTAATGCTAACTCTTGAAGAAGGTTGCCGCGGCATTCTGGGCCGATTTCTTTTTAGAAATAACCTGCTTTGTTCTTTCGATTTCTTCCGTCAGGGACACAATATATTCTTCAAGGTCCGAGATTGACATGGTATCGAAATTCACCGGGCCGCTTCCCATGACGGGTTTGTCATCATCATCGCTTGTCATTGCTCATTTCCTCAATATGCTATGCTGGATTTGCAACTAGAATAATAAACCTTGTCAATCCTGTCCAAGCGCGTAATGGAAGGGTTGAGATGCATGGAGAATAATATGACAAGCCTGCCAAAGACAATGACTGCGATCGAAATCAAGGAGTTCGGCGGGCCGGAAGGACTGGTGCTCGCCACGCGTCCGGTGCCGGAACCGGGTCATGATGAAGTGCTGATCAAAGTTGCGGCTGCGGGCGTTAACAGGCCAGACGTCCTGCAACGAAAAGGCGGCTACGCACCACCGCCTGGCGCTTCCGATATTCCGGGCCTTGAGGTCTCGGGAACCGTTGCCGCGGCAGGTTCAGGGGTGACCAAATATAAGGTTGGCGATCAGCTATGCGCTCTCTTAGCGGGTGGCGGCTACGCCGAATATTGTGTTGCGCCGGAAGCCCAATGTCTTGATATTCCAAAAGGATTTGACCTTGTTCAGGCGGCAGCCTTGCCGGAAACTTTCTTCACAGTCTGGACGAATGTGTTTGACCGGGGGCATCTGACGGGCGGTGAATCGTTTCTTGTGCATGGCGGAGCGAGCGGCATCGGAACAACGGCCATTCAGCTCGCAAAAGCATTCGGGGCACGGGTTTTTACAACAGCCTCCACGGATGAAAAATGCCGTGCAGTCGAAAAGCTCGGCGCAGAGAGAGGCATCAACTATCGGACCGAGGACTTTGTCGAGGTGGTCAAGGAAATGACCGGCGGCAAAGGGGTTAACCTCATCCTCGATATGGTCGGCGGCGATTATATTCAGCGTAATATTTCGGCGCTGGCTGTGGAGGGGCGACTGGTTTACATCGCTTTTCTCGGCGGGGCAGAGGTGAAGGTCAATTTTGCGGCCATGATGCTGAAGCGATTGACGATAACCGGATCCACGCTTCGCCCTCAGTCCGTGCAGGCAAAAGCGGATATCGGATCGCGACTGGAAGCGAAAGTATGGCCGCTTCTGTCGGCGGGAACGGTCAAGCCGGTGATGGACAGCACATTCCCCTTGGCGGAGGCAGCAGCAGCCCATCGTCGTATTGATGATTCCGCTCATATCGGGAAAATCGTTTTGACGGTTTAGGTGTGGACTTTGGGGGCATTTTTCGCCATATACATACAAGAATCGAGTTTGGGCCCGAACTATGTCAATGAGGCCCGAAAAAGGAGACTTTATGGTAACGCCCCTACTGCCGAAGGCGACAGCCGTTTGGCTGATTGATAACACGTCATTGTCCTTTGCGCAGATCGCTGAATTTTGCGGCCTGCATTCCCTTGAGGTTCAGGGAATTGCTGATGGTGAGGTCGCCGTTGGGATCGTCGGGCTCGACCCGGTCGCCAACGGACAGCTGACGATGGAAGAGATTGACCGTTGTCAGCAGGACCCGTCGGCACGGCTCGTTATCAGTGATCCTGCCGGTGACGTCCCGCAGCCCCGCCGACGCGGAGGCCGGTATACACCTGTATCCCGTCGCGGTGATCGTCCAGATGCCATTTCCTGGCTTGTGAAGTTTCATCCCGAACTGACGGATGCGCAAATTTCGAAACTGGTTGGCACGACGAAAACTACAATCAATGCCGTGCGCGACCGTACCCATTGGAACGCACAGAATATCCGGCCACGGGATCCAGTCAGCCTTGGTATCTGTACGCAGTTGGAGTTGGATGAAGCCGTGCAGAAATCTGCCCATCGCCGTAAGGATGAAGATCGCGGCAAGTTGATGGAGGAGGTGGCTGCTGCTGTCGCAGCGGAGGCTGCAGCTGTGCCTTTGACGCCGTATGAATTGAAAAAGCAGCAGGTCGAGAAAGAAGAGGCATATGATCCGCGCGCGGAAGCGGAAGCGGTTTTCGGTAAATCCTCAGCCAGAAAAAAGGAGGAGGACAAGCAGAAGTCAACTTCCGCGCAGGACCTTAACGAGTTATTCAAGTCATCTTCTAACGACTGAAGTTTAGTACAACAAACAGAAACCCGCCGGCGCAACCTGGCGGGTTTCTTTTTTATCTAAAGCCTCGGAATGTGGCAGTTTGTCCCGGTAGTTTCTGTTGACAACGGAGGCTGACCGTTGTTTTTCTAACAACAAGTAAAAAAACAGTCAGGGAAGTCGGATATGACCAGCTATGAACAGGATTATCAGCAATCATTGAAAGATCCGGAGGCTTTTTGGGGTAAGGTCGCTGAAGGAATTAGCTGGAGCAAACCATGGGATCGTGTCCTGAATTCCGACAATCCGCCTTTTTATCGTTGGTTCGAAGGCGCGGAAATGAACACCTGTTATAATTGTCTCGACCGGCATGTCGAGGAAGGCCGCGGAGACCAGGACGCTCTGATCTATGACAGCCCGATGACCGGGCAGGTTGTTAAATTTACCTATCGCGAATTCACGGATATCGTCGCCCGCTTTGCTGGCGCGCTTGCCTCTCGCGGTATCAAAAAGGGTGACAGGGTCCTGATCTATATGCCGATGGTTCCGGAAGCCGCGGTTGCCATGCTGGCATGTGCCCGTATCGGCGCCATTCATTCCGTAGTTTTTGGCGGCTTTGCTCCGAAAGAACTGGCAACGCGTATTGATGACGCCAAGCCTGTCGCAATCGTTGCGGCGTCCTGCGGCCTGGAGCCGGGACGGACCATCGCCTACAAGCCGTTGATTGATGATGCCATCAATCTTTCCACCCATAAGCCATCAAGCTGTATCGTTCTGCAGCGCCCTGAATGCGAGGCTGATCTGTCTGAAGAACGCGATTGCGATTGGCAGGAGCTGGCGGCGACAGCCGAGCCTGCATCCTGCGTGCCGGTTGCCGCAACGGATCCGCTCTATATCCTCTATACCTCCGGCACGACGGGCATTCCGAAGGGAGTTGTACGCGATAACGGGGGGCATGCTGTCGCGCTTCGCTGGTCAATGAAACATGTCTATGACATAAATCCCGGAGATGTGTTCTGGGCTGCATCTGATGTTGGCTGGGTCGTCGGCCATTCCTATATTGTCTATGCCCCGCTGTTGCATGGCTGTACGACAATTCTTTATGAGGGCAAGCCGGTCGGCACACCGGATGCCGGGGTGTTCTGGCGGGTTATACAGGATCATAAGGTCAAGGCTCTCTTTACGGCCCCCACGGCTTTCCGTGCCATTCGTCAGCAGGACCCTGAAGGCAAGCTGATTACCGATTATGACCTTAGTCAGTTTGTTACCCTGTTCCTCGCCGGGGAGCGAGCGGATCCGGACACGATTATCTGGGCGCAGGAGCAGCTTCAGGTTCCTGTCATCGATCACTGGTGGCAGACGGAGACAGGCTGGGCCATCGGGGCAAATTGCATGGGTTACGGTATGAAGCCTGTGAAGCTTGGCAGCCCGACCCTGCCGGTGCCGGGCTATGATATCCGAATCATAGATGAAAAGGACGGCAAGACGGAAATGGCGCGGGGCGATATTGGGGTAATTGCCGTGAAATTGCCGTTGCCGCCGGGCTCGCTTCCGACGCTCTGGCAGAATGACGAGGGCTTCGTCCGCTCCTATATGGCGGATATCCCGGGTTACTACAAGACTGGCGATGCTGGCTATATTGATGAAGACGGTTATCTTTTCATCATGGCGCGAACTGACGATATTATCAATGTTGCGGGCCACAGGCTTTCAACTGGCGGAATGGAAGAAGTGCTGGCCGGTCATCCTGATGTGGCCGAGAGCGCCGTTATGGGGGTCCAGGACCAGTTAAAAGGTCAGGTGCCCGTGGGATTTGTTGTTCTGAATGCGGGAGTAAACCGCCCGGAAGAAGAGATACAGAAAGAACTGGTTGCGCTGGTTCGGGAAAAAATTGGGCCGGTTGCCGCGTTCAAGATTGCACTGGTGGTGAAACGCCTTCCAAAAACACGTTCAGGCAAGATTTTGCGCGCCGTCATGCGAAAAATCGCGGATGGGGAGCCTTATAATGCTCCTGCGACAATCGATGATCCGGCAATTCTGACGGAAATTACCGAAGTTCTCACAAAGGCTGGCTACCCGGTAAAATAAAAAAGGGAGATACCAATGCGGTTAAAAAACAAAGTTGCGATTGTAACCGGTGCAGCGCAGGGTATCGGGTTCGGAGTTGCCGAGCTGTTCGTGCGCGAAGGTGCAATTGTCTACCTTGCCGATGTCAATGGGGGTGCAGTGGCCACCGCCGCGAAAAAGCTTGGCGATACGGCTATCAGCAAGACCTGCGATATCTCGCAAAAAGAGGCCTGCGTCCGGCTTGTTACTGATGTTGTCAAGGAACAGGGCCATCTTGATATTCTTGTCAATAACGCTGGCATTCTTCGGACGGGTGATGTGCTTGAAATCTCGGAAGAGGACTTCGATGCGGTCCTTGGGGTCAATCTTAAGGGAGCGTTTCTACTGAGCCAGGCGGCCGGTAAGGTTATGGTCGATCAGGAAGCGGGCGGTAGCATTATTAACATGTCGTCGATCAACGCCATCCTTAACATTCCCAGTATCCTTCCGTACAACGTTTCCAAGGGCGGATTGAACCAGCTCACGCGGGTGATGGCCGTTGCGCTTGCCCAGAGAGGTGTTCGTGTGAACGGTGTCGGCCCCGGATCGATTGCAACCGAAATGCTGGAGAAGGTGATGGAGGATGAGGAAGCGCGAAAGGGCGTTCTTTCCCGGACTCCCATGGGGCGGGCCGGAACGCCGGAAGAGATTGCCAAGGTTGCCTTGTTTCTCGCGTCCGAAGACAGCTCTTACATTACCGGCCAAATTGTTTATGCGGATGGCGGCCGGCTTGGCCTGAACTACACATCCCCTGTTCCGGACGCGTAACATTACCGGATGGGCTATCTGGTTTTGGCGTTTTCAAGGGCCGCGAGGATTGGTGCAGCCTTTGGATCCGTGTCGTCCTTGATCTGATGGGCATTAACGTAAATCAACAGATCAAGATGAACCCGGATAAGGGGCAGTATCATGTTTTTTGTCTCAATTTCGTCATTCGAGAGCTGACAGATCGCGGACCCGATAGTTCCCATAATCGGATATCCGAATGATCCCCCCATGCCCTTCAAATCGTGACCTTGACGGAAGATTTCTTTTTGTTCGACAATACCGCCTTGTCCTTTTTCGAGGCGGCCAAGCGCGTCTTCTATAGCTTTGATGACAGGGGGAACGCCGCTCAGGAATTCCTCTTCAAGCGCGCCCATCTTTTTTGCGACGCGTTTTTCAATTTCCTTGAGCGACAGTCCTTCGCCTTTGCTTGCCTTGCGCTTCAGGTCGGACACGGGATGATGAATTTCATATCCCTCCATTTTGACAATTTTCGTCATTGGTCACCTTTTCGCACTTTGAAATCACTATTTATCGTCTTTTTTTTCATACTACTGCCGCCGTTCCATACCCTCATATCCGCGCATCGCACGCCGACGGTCGGGGCCTAAGTATGTAGATGCCTTGATAAAGGGGCGGGGGTTCTCAATCATCCAGACCAAACGGTCATGCAGCGAGCCGACCGAGACAGGTTTTGCCAGAAATTCTGTCGCGCCGGCATCGCGGGCCGAGATCACATGTTTCAGACTGGTCTGTCCCGACAATACCAGAATTGGGGTATAGCGATCCACACCCATTTCTCCCTGCCGTATGCGGCGGATAAGATCAATGCCGTTCTCCGGATTAAGCGACATATCGGTTATGACAATATCCGGGGCATCCTCCAGCATGCACTTAAAGCATTCTTCGGACGTATAGCATCCCCTCGAATTAACGACATTCATTGCAAGCAGCAGGCTTTTTAACAGGCTGTGCATATTTTTGTTGTCGTCAACAAAAATGATATCGAGATTTCTGAAATTATAATATTTCGACATCTGCCCAAATTTAACTCTGATTTCCGATTAACTATGTTACTTTCAAAGGGAAATTAACGATAATTTCCTAATATTTCTTAAAGCCGATCTATCCAAATTTAATATTTAAGAAATAATGGGCGCAGTTGGTGGTTCAGATCAAAATATTGATATGCGTATATTGCGAGGGAGAATAAATTGCCGAAAGCAGTAGATATAAACGCTGTGCTCAGCACGCTAACACCGCTCAGCTGCCGCAGTCCGGAAACGTCAGAAGAGGAGGCCAGTGCGGCATTTGCCACGCTCGCGCCCATGAATAATGGCGCTGTCTTTACGGGTAGTTTCGATGGGACAAGCCCATGGGAACGCCATAGCGGGGGTGATGAGCTTGTGCATATTCTTAAAGGGACTGCGCGCCTGACGATCCTGTCGGATGGATCTGAGGATGTGCTTGATCTAGGTGTCGGAATGATGACGGTGGTTCCGCAAGGTTGCTGGCATCGATTCCACGCACCGGACGGAGTGACCGTTTTAACGGTGACGCCGCAACCGACAGATCATTCAGACTTGGATGATCCCCGCTAGTTCTTTGTCTGTATCGGATTTGAATGCCCATGGAAGGGTGCGCCATGGGCACGCAGTGGTTCGTGGTTAGCCGATGTAGCTTACTTCGATAACCTCATAGGCCTTGGATCCACCGGGAGTCATGACCTCGACGCTGTCGCCCTGTTCCTTGCCAATCAGCGCCCGCGCAAGGGGCGCCGAGATGGACAGACGGCCTTCCTCGATATTACTCTCGTCTTCGCCAACAATCTGGTAACTGGTCTCTTCGTCCGTGTCTTCATCAGCCAGCAGGATTGTTGCACCGAATTTGATCTGGCGCCCGGATATAGAGGCAACATCAATCACTTCAGCGCGGCCAAGCTTGTCTGAGAGCTCGGCAATACGGCCTTCGATGTGAGATTGCTGCTCTTTTGCGGCATGATACTCGGCATTTTCCGAAAGATCTCCATGCTCGCGCGCAGTGGAAATCGCCTGAATGACCGCCGGACGCGCCGTCGATTTCAGTTCCTTCAACTCTTTTTCGAGCCGCGCATAGCCTGCGGCTGTTATAGGTAGTCTTTCCATCAGAAATCTCGATTACATTCTTCGCAAAAAATTCCGGCTCATGCCAGTCACAAAGCCGCCTTGACTAAAGGCTCTTCAAGGCAGTGTCAAGGAATTAAGAATATGATTGAAGGGAATTAACTTCAAGGGTCCCCGTAATAATTTTCTCAATCGCCTGCACAGTGGCATATGCCCCGGCAACGGTTGTCGAATAGGGGGTTTTCATGACCAGCGCTGTATGACGTATGTCATAGCTATCCCGCAGTGCCTGCGTTCCCTCTGTCGTGTTGAAAACCATCGCGATATCGCCATTCTTCATGGTATCCACGATATTCGGCCGTCCTTCCATGACCTTGTTGACGCGTGTGACAGCTAATCCCTGATCGTTCAGGTATTTCGCCGTTCCGCCAGTGGAGACAATGTCGAAGCCGAGATCGATGAGCTTCGAGACCGCATCCTTGATCGGCGCCTTATCAAGATCCTTGACGGAGACGAACACTGTTCCCGATGTAGGCAGGCGG